>ERZ809074.728-NODE-728-length-49046-cov-7.414076_pt1 | contig 49046 bp, 43 predicted proteins | sample MGYA00520795_ERZ809074 | MGnify/ENA primary metagenome ERZ809074 (study PRJEB31570, sample SAMEA3212989) | Homo sapiens | biome: human-gut; feature: human gut; material: fecal | place: Sweden | collected 2011 ...
TTCGGACTGATTAAGCTGACCATTGAAGAATAAAGCCACACATATAATAATATATTGGGTGGCAACGCTCTGCCGCCTCCTGCTGGCAGGCACATTTGTCTTTTCGGGCTTTGTGAAAATCGTAGACCCGCAGGGCATGTGCCACAAGCTCGAAGCCTATGCGCTGGCAATGGGGCAGACGTTTACAGACAGCGACCTCACGGTGCGCTTCGCAGCCGGCTGCATTGGCGTGTTCGAGTTCGTGCTGGGCATCTATATCCTGCTCGGCATACGCCGCAAACTCACCACGCGCATCACATTCCTCTTCATGGCGGCGATGACTGCCCTGACGGTTTGGATTTATCTGAAAAATCCCGTGCCCGACTGCGGCTGCTTCGGCGAGGCGGTGGTACTGACCAACGGGCAGACGCTGGCAAAGAACATCGTGCTGCTCCTGTGCAGCCTCTTCCTGACGCGCTACCCGCTCTATCTGCACCGCCTCATTTCGGAGCGCAACCAATGGGTCATCTCAATTTATGCGTGGGTGTACGCAGCGGGCGTGTGCTACGCCTCGTTTCGCAACTTGCCCGTCTTGGAATTTACGCCCTACACAGTGGGGGCAGACTTGCGCGGAGCGGTGGAAGGCACGGCGAAGACCGACGACGGCGGCATCTCGCCCCTGGCAAACTTCTACCTCAATACGCCGCAGGGCGACGACTGCACCTTTGAGGTGCTTGCCGATACGTCCTGGCACTTCCTCCTCATCGCACCCAACTGCGCCACGGCCGACGACGGCTGCTGCGACCGCATCAACAGCCTCTACGATTACTGCGTGGACAAAGGCTACGCGTTCAGAATGGCCACAGCCTCCGCGCCGCAAGACATCTACGACTGGATAGACCGCACGGGAGCCGCCTACCCTATCCTACTCGCCGACGAAACGGAACTCAAATCGGCCGTCCGCGCCAATCCCGGGCTTATGCTGCTGCACGACGGGCGCATCGCCGCGAAATGGAGCAACAACAACCTGCCGGAATACCGCGACGAGGACGACATCGCCACGAACGTGCCCACCTCGTCTACCTCGCCGCTGACTAGGATGCTACTCTGGTTCATCGTGCCGCTCATCATCATCATCTTCCTCGACGGCCTGTGGGTAGGCAGCAAATACTACAAACGCTATCGGATTAGGAAAAGGATATTTTCAAAACAACAAAACCCAAAACAATAAACTTCTAACCATTAAAAAAGTTATGAGAAAAAAAATCGTAGCAGGTAACTGGAAAATGAACAAGAACCTGCAAGAAGGCATCGCCCTCGCAACCGAGTTGAACGACATCCTCAAAGCTGACAAGCCCAACTGCGACGTCGTGATCTGCACTCCGTTTATCCACCTCGCCTCCGTGGCAGGCATTATCGACCAGAGCGTTATCGGCCTCGGCGCAGAGAACTGCGCAGACAAGGCAAGCGGCGCTTACACCGGTGAAGTTTCTGCCGAAATGGTGAAGAGCACGGGCGCAGGCTACGTAATCCTCGGCCACAGCGAACGCCGCGCTTACTATGGCGAAACGGCTGAAATTCTCAAAGAAAAAATCAACCTCGCCCTCGCTAACGGCTTGAAGGTGATTTTCTGCATCGGCGAAGTGCTCGAAGAGCGCGAAAGTGGCAAGCAGAACGAAGTGGTTGAAGCACAGCTCGCCGGCTCTCTCTTCGACCTCACCGCCGAACAGTTTGCTAACATTATCCTCGCTTACGAACCCGTTTGGGCAATCGGTACGGGCAAGACCGCCACGGCTGAACAGGCAGAAGAAATGCACGCCTTCATTCGCGGCGTCATCGCCGGCAAGTTCGGTGCAGAAGCAGCCGAGAACGTAAGCATTCTCTATGGCGGCAGTTGCAAGCCCAGCAACGCTAAGGAAATCTTCTCTAAGGAGAACGTGGACGGCGGCCTTATCGGCGGCGCAGCCCTCAAAGCAGCCGACTTCAAGGGCATCATCGATGCTTGGAAATAAGCACGGCTAAGCAGTAAGATATATCCCTACCCTGCCTCACACAATATTATATATATACGCGCGCGAGGCAGGGTCGGGATTTTACTAAGTATTCTACCCTTTATTTATGAAAACGTTTATCCACGGCCTCATACTTTTGCTGACGCTTCTGCCGCTCACGGCTACGGCGCAAAAGAACACGCTGACGCAGGAACTGCGCAAAAACACCGAAGGCGAAGGCAGCGTAGTCATCGTTATGGACGATGCCTTGGAGCGCATCATCAACAACACGCCGCTCCCTAAACCGGCAACTAAACCGGCAAGCACCCACAACGACAACTCCGCAAAGAACAACAGCGAAAGCCATTCCGCTTCGGTCGACAGCAAGACCTACAAACCCGGCAGCCGCAAACGCTATAAGACCTCGGGCTACCGCATACGCATCTTTACTGGCGGCAACTCCAAGAAAGACAAGGAACAGGCGCAACAAGTGGGCGAAAAATGCAGGAAGCAGTTCCCGGAACTCTCTGTCTATACGCATTTCGTGTCGCCCCGCTGGGTATGCACCGTCGGCGACTTCAAGACTATGGAAGACGCAAAAAAATACATCACCCCCATTCGCTCTGCCCGCATTACCTACGAAGTGCGCGTGGTGAAGAGCGAAGTGTTTTTGGTGGAATAACTTAAAATCTCATTCTTTGGCAATACGCCCCCGCTACATATCTCAAACAACACCCATGCAACCCTCCACAATCGAAGAACTTCAAGGACACTATAGAGAAATCCTGCGGCTGCTCGGCGAAGACCCGCAGCGCGAAGGTTTGCTGAAAACGCCGCTGCGCGTGGCAAAAGCAATGCAAGACCTAACGCGCGGTTACTCGACCGACCCTATCGCCATACTCAACTCCGCAAAGTTTCAGGAACCGTATGACCAGATGGTTATCGTGAAAGACATTAACTTCCATTCGCTTTGCGAGCACCACATGCTGCCTTTCTACGGCAAGGCGCACGTGGCGTACATTCCCAACGGCTACATTACGGGGCTTTCAAAGATAGCCCGCGTGGTGGACGCCTTTTCCCACCGCCTCCAAGTGCAGGAACGCATGACGCTTCAAATCAAGGACTGCATACAGGAAGCCCTGAAACCGCTCGGCGTAATGGTGGTAGTGGAGGCAAGGCACATGTGCATGCAAATGCGCGGCGTGGAACAGGAAAGTTCCAAGACCGTTACCTCCGCATTCTGCGGCGCGTTCGACAGAGAAAAAACAAGAATGGAGTTTTTAAGCCTTATCGGCAAATAATCACCTGCTTTTTTCCCTACTTTTCAGCCTATCCTATAAGAAAAACGCTAAAAACGTTTTGCCTTTAAGCGCAAGTGCATTAACTTTGCGCCGCAAAAGTAGTGCAGAAAGCGCGAAAGCACAGAATACACAATATATATATTTATAAAAGACCAATGAATATTTCATTTGACAAGACAAGCAACGTCAGCGCAGTGATTACTATCAACATCGAAAAAGCTGACTACGAAGCAAAAGTAACCAAGAAACTCAAAGACATCACCAAGGTGGCACAAATGCCCGGTTTCCGTAAAGGACACGTGCCTGCCGGACTTGTAAAGAGAATGCACGGCGCACAGGTGAAATACGAAGAAGTAAACCGCACGCTCAACGACAGCCTCTTCAACTATATCAAAGAAAACAAACTGGCCGTGCTCGGTACGCCGCTCCCCAACGAGCAGCAGGAGACGCAGGACATCGAAAATCAGGAAAACTTCGAGTTTAAGTTCGATGTCGCCCTCGCGCCTGAGTTCAGCATCGAATATTCTGCCAGCGACAAGCTGCCTTACTACGATATTCAGGTTAAGGAAGAAGACATCACTGCCGAAGTGAACCGCCTCTGCCAGCAGGCCGGCCACCCCGAAAGCGTAGACGCTTACGAGGACAAGGACATCCTGCGCGGCACGCTCGCCGAACTGGGCGAAGACGGACTGCCCCTCGAAGGCGGCGTGCAGGTAGAAACGGCATCGCTCATGCCTACTTATTTCAAAAACGACGACCAGAAGGCCATTTTCAACGGCGCGAAGAAGAACGACGTTATCACGTTCAATCCCGCCACGGCCTACGACAACAACGAGACAGAACTCGCTTCGCTCTTCCGCATCGCAAAAGAAGACACGAAGAACCACACGGGCAACTTCTCTTTCCAAGTGAACGAGATCAGCCGCTTCGTGCCTGCCGAGCTCAATCAGGAACTCTTTGACAAGTATTACGGCGAAGGCGTAGTGAAGAGCGAAGAGGAACTCCGTGCCAAGATTAAGGAAAACATCAGCAAGGCTTACGAAGGCGACAGCGACTTCAAGTTTATGCTCGATGTGCGCAAGCACGCTATGGAGAAGGTTGGCGAACTCGAATTCCCCGAAGAACTGCTCAAGCGCATCATCAACAGCAACAAGAAAGACGAGAAGCAGGCCGACATCACCGACGAGGAGTTCAAGAACACGTTAGAGTCGCTCAAGTGGAACTTGATTACGGAAAAGCTCACGGCTCAGTACGAAATCAAGTACGACGACAAGGAAATCAAAGCCGAGGCCCTCAACGCCGCCCGCTATGAGTTTATGCGCTACGGCCTGAACAACATTCCCGACGAATATCTCCAGAACTACGCTTCCGAGATGCTGAAAAAGCAGGACCGCGTGGAAGGCCTTATCAACAGCCTCATCCAAAAGAAGCTCTGCGCAGCCTTGAAGAACGTGGTAACCATGGAACACAAGCAAATCTCCGTAGAGGACTTTACGGAACTCGTTAAAGAATAATACCTGATCCGCTAAGCAAATGGCGGAACGCGAGAGAAGAACGATGCTTCTGCCCCACTGTGAGCCGCAGCATCATTCTTCTCTTTTTTATACTAATACTTTACGCACTATGATGAAAGACGATTTCAGAAAATTTGCTGTCTCAAAATGCGGCATCAATTCTATGGTGGTTGATGATGTCATCAAGAGCCAAAACCAATACCTCAACCCCTACATTCTTGAGGAGCGCGAACTGCATGTGACGCAGATGGACGTGTTCTCCCGCCTGATGATTGACCGTATCATCTTCCTCGGCACGGCAATCGACGACTACACGGCCAACACCTTGCAGGCGCAGTTGCTCTACCTCGACTCTTGCGACCCCGGCAAGGACATCTCCATTTACATCAACTCTCCCGGCGGCTCCGTATACGCGGGTCTCGGCATCTACGACACGATGCAGTTTATCCAGAGCGACGTTGCCACGATTTGCACGGGCATGGCCGCTTCGATGGCAGCCGTGCTGCTGGTGGCTGGCGCAGAGGGCAAGCGCTCTGCCCTGCCCCACAGCCGTGTGATGATACATCAGCCGATGGGCGGCGCACAAGGACAGGCCTCCGACATTGAGATTACCGCCCGCGAAATACAAAAACTCAAAAAGGAACTTTATACAATCATTGCCGACCACAGCCATACAGACTTCGACAAAGTGTGGGCAGACTCCGACCGCGACTATTGGATGACAGCAGAAGAGGCCAAGGAGTACGGTATGATTGACCATATTCTCAAGCGCAATGGCAAATAAGAAAGATATAAGATGCTCTTTCTGCGGTAGGACGGAAAATGAATGCGGTTCTATTCTGCTTAGCGGCGTCAACGGTTACATCTGCGCGGATTGCATACAGACGGCCAACCGTATGCTATCGGAATATGGACTAATTAACGATGACGCAGCCGATGATGTAGGATCGGCATACGCGAAAAGCAAGGGCGCGAAAGCCAAAAAGGCAAAGGTCGCTGCCGAGAAGCGTTCCGTGCCCAAACCTGCCGAGATTAAAGCCTATCTCGACCAATACGTGATTGGCCAAGACGATGCGAAACGTACGTTGGCAGTTGCCGTCTACAACCATTACAAACGTTTGGCCAGCCAGCAGCAAGCCGGTGCTGACGAGGTAGAGATTGAGAAATCCAATATTATTATGGTAGGCTCGACGGGTACGGGCAAGACATTGCTCGCCCGCACCATTGCCAAACTCCTTGACGTGCCGTTTACAATTGTCGACGCTACGGTGTTCACCGAAGCCGGCTACGTGGGCGAAGACGTGGAGAGCATACTCTCGCGCCTGCTGCAAGTGGCGGATTTCAACGTGAAGGAAGCGGAGCGCGGCATCGTGTTTATCGACGAGATTGACAAGATTGCCCGCAAGAGCGATAACCCGTCCATCACCCGCGACGTATCGGGCGAGGGCGTGCAGCAGGGATTGCTCAAACTCCTTGAAGGCTCGATTGTAAACGTGCCGCCAAAGGGCGGGCGCAAGCACCCCGACCAAGACTATATACACGTAGATACGAAGAACATTCTCTTTATCTGCGGCGGTGCATTCGATGGCATCGAAAAGAAAATTGCGCAGCGGCTCAATACGCATACCGTGGGCTATAATTCCGTGCAGAATGCGATGCGCCTCGACCCCAACAACCTGATGCAGTATATCGTGCCGCAGGACTTGAAGAGTTTCGGGCTTATCCCCGAAATCATCGGTCGCCTGCCGGTGCTGACGTATCTGCAAAAGCTAGACCGCGAAGCTCTGCGCCGCATACTTGTGGAACCGAAGAACTCTATCATCAAGCAAAACGCCAAATTGCTCGAAATGGACGGCATCAAGCTCACCTTTGCGCCCGAAGCTTTGGAGTACATCGTGGATAAAGCCGTAGATTACAAGCTTGGCGCGCGCGGCCTGCGCTCTATCGTCGAGTCTATTATGCGCGACGCGATGTTTGAACTGCCTTCTTCTAAAAAGAAAGAATTTGAGGTGACGAAAGACTACGCTGCAGAGCAGTTGGAAAAGCACCTCGTGTTCCAACAGCAGGCGTAAGCGGATTTTTTTTGAGGCTAAAAGCAAATTATCTGCTAAGAAACGTGCAAATTTCAAATTAGTTTCTAACTTTGTTAGGCAAAACAGCACATTCGTCTTACAGAAACCGTCTAATCCAGTTATTTTGCATGAAACGTCCGTTTATCGCCGGCATGCTTGCCTCTATTGCCGCACCACTGAGTGCACAGCAAACGCCCAATGTGGTAGTGATTGTGGCAGACGACTTAGGCTACGGCGACCTTTCATGCTATGGCGCCACCCGCGTCAGCACGCCTAACGTGGACCAATTGGCGTCGGCGGGGCTGCGCTTTACCAATGCCCATGCCTGCGCCTCCACCAGCACGCCTTCGCGATACAGCCTGCTTACAGGCGAATACTGCTTCCGGCGTCACGACACGAATATCGCCACGGGAGATGCGGGCATGATTATCCGTCCCAACCAAATCACAGTAGCCGATATCTTTAAGCAAAAGGGCTACGCCACAGCTGCGATTGGCAAATGGCATTTGGGATTGGGCGATAAGCAAGGAACGCAAGACTGGAACGGCAAGCTCGACATGTCGCCCGCAGATATAGGTTTTGATTACCATTATCTAATGGCCGCCACCGCCGACCGCGTGCCCTGCGTCTTTATCGAAGACGGGAGCGTCGTGAACTACGACCCTGCCGCGCCCATCTCGGTGAGCTACACCTCGAACTTCGCCGGCGAACCTACGGGTGCCGCAAACCCCGAACTGCTCACCAAACTCAAATCGAGCCACGGGCACAACCAGAGCATCGTGAACGGCATCGGGCGCATAGGGTACATGAAAGGCGGCGGCCGTGCCCTTTGGCGCGATGAGGATATTGCCGACTCTATATCGGCAGCCGCTATCCGCTTCATAGAGAAAAATAAAGAACAACCTTTCTTTATGTATCTCTGCACCAACGATGTGCACGTGCCGCGTATGCCGAACGAGCGTTTTCGCGGCAAGAGTCCGCTCGGACTGCGCGGCGAAGCCATTCTGCAATTCGATGAAACTGTGGGCAAAGTGATGGACGCGCTTGAAGCGAACGGGCTGACGGGCAATACGCTTGTCATACTGACCAGCGACAACGGTCCCGTGCTCGACGACGGCTATCAGGACGAGGCTGCCCCACTGAACGGCGACCACACGCCTTGGGGAAATTGGCGCGGCGGCAAATACAGTGCTTTCGAAGCCGGTACGCGCGTGCCTTTCATCGTTAGCTGGCCGGGTACCGTGCGCGGCGGCGAAACGTCAAACGCACTGGTTTCTCAAATCGACCTGCTTGCCGATGCTGCTGCCCTCATCAATACGACAGTGCCTCTTGGCGCGGGCATCGACAGCCGCAACAGTCTTGACACATGGCTCGGCCGCAACACAGACGACCGCGACTTTGCTGCCACAATGGCTGCTAACCGCACGCTCTCCCTGCAAAGCGGGCAGTGGAAATACATCGAGCCGTCGAACGGCGCGGCGAAAATCACAACCGTCAACATTGAGACCGGCTATTTGGCTACGCCGCAGCTCTACGACCTTGCTGCCGACCCAGGCGAAACTACCAATCTCTACTCGTCCCGCCCCGCTGAAGCAGAACGCATGGCGTCAAAGCTGGCTGAACTGCGCTTGCCGGTTTCGCAGATGCCCACGCCCCGTTAATATCGTGAAGACGCAGGAGGGCACGTCGCAGACCGTTTGCCTCAAACGGTAACCACCGCAGCTGAAGCCTATAAGAATACCTCACTCTTCTATCTCCATGAAGGCAAAATTGGATTTACACAAAGCGCTCAAACGCCATTTTGGCTTTGACTCTTTCAAAAACAATCAGGAAGCCGTTATCAGCAGCCTGCTGGACGGCAAAGATGTTTTTGTGCTTATGCCTACGGGCGGCGGCAAGTCGATGTGTTACCAATTGCCCTCGCTTCTGATGGAAGGAACGGCGATTGTGATTTCTCCGCTCATTGCCCTGATGAAAAATCAGGTGGACGCGATGCGGCACATGAGCCAAGAGGACGGCGTGGCGCACTTCATCAACTCCTCGCTCACGAAAGCGCAGGTGGAGAAGGTGAAAAAAGATATTCGCTTGGGACTTACGAAACTGCTGTACGTTGCCCCCGAATCGCTGACGAAGGAAGACAACGTGGCGTTTCTTAAATCTATAAAAATCTCCTTTTACGCCGTCGACGAGGCGCACTGTATTTCTGAGTGGGGGCATGACTTCCGGCCTGAGTACCGGAAAATCCGTCCCATCATCAACGAAATTGGCAACGCGCCTGTCATTGCGCTCACTGCAACGGCCACAGAAAAGGTTAAGACCGATATAAAGAAAAACCTTGGCATTCCCGACGCAGTGGAGTACAAGAGTTCTTTCAACCGCCCCAACCTATATTATGAGGTGAGGCCTAAGACAGAAAATATAAACAGAGACATAATTAAATTCATTAAGCAACACTCTGGCAAAAGCGGCATCATTTATTGCCTAAGCAGGAAGAAAGTGGAAGAACTTGCAGAAGTTCTGCGCACCAACGACATCAAGGCAGAAGCTTATCACGCCGGCATGGAACCAGCCACGCGTTCGCAGACACAGGATGACTTCATCATGGAGCGCATCGACGTGATTGTTGCCACGATTGCCTTCGGCATGGGCATTGACAAGCCCGACGTTCGCTTCGTCATACATTACGACATTCCCAAAAGCCTTGAAGGCTATTATCAGGAAACGGGTCGCGCCGGACGCGACGGCGGCGAAGGGCTATGCATCGCTTTCTATTCCTACAAAGACCTTCAGAAACTTGAGAAGTTCATGGAAGGCAAACCGCTCGCAGAACAAGAGATCGGCAAGCAGCTTCTTAAAGAAACAGCCGCCTATGCCGAAAGTTCCGTTTGCCGCCGCAAGCTGTTGCTGCATTATTTCGGAGAGGAATATCTCCAAGATAATTGCGAAAACTGTGATAACTGCATAAATCCCAAAAAACAAGTGGAAGCAAAAACACAATTAAATAAGGTATTGGAAGTGATTATCGCCATTAAGGAGCACTTCCGCGAAGACTATGTAAAGGATATCCTGATGGGCAAGCCCACCGACGAGGTTTGCGCCCATCATCACGACGAACTTGAAGTATTTGGCATTGGAGATGACGAAAGCGAGCGCACTTGGAACGCCGTTATCCGCCAGGCTGTCATAGCCGGCTATATCGCCAAGGACGTTGAAGACTTCGGCGTGCTTAGCGTGACGGACGAAGGCCGTGCTTTTATGAAAAATCCTGTTTCTTTCCCCATAGTAGAGGAGCGCGATTTCGACGAAGAAGAAGCCAGTCTGCCGCAAGACGGTGCTTCGTGCGCCGTCGACCCCACGCTCTTCCAGATGCTCAAAGACCTGCGCAAGCGTCTTTCTAAGGAACTGGACGTGCCGCCCTACGTGATTTTCCAAGACCCCTCGCTCGAAGCGATGGCTACCATTTATCCGCAGACCATCGAGGAATTGCAGAATATTCCCGGCGTGGGCGCAGGCAAGGCAAAGCGCTACGGCACGGAGTTCTGCAAACTCATCAAGCAGCATTGCAAGGACTTTGAAATCGAACGCCCCGAAGACCTCCGCATCCGCACCGTCGCCAACAAGGCCAAAGACAAGGTGGCAATTATCAGCAGCATCGACCGTCAGGTTGCGCTCGACGACATCGCCGTTGCCAAGGGCTTGGAGTTTGACGAGCTGCTCGACAAAATTGAAGCCATTGTCTATTCCGGCACAAAGATTAACATCGATTATTTCATCAACGACGTGATGGACGAAGACCACGTGGAGGACATTTATCAGTACTTCAAAGAGTCTGAAACCGACGACCTTGAAGACGCAATCGACGAACTTGGCGATGAATATTCGGAAGAAGAAATCCGCCTCGTGCGCATCAAGTTTATCTCCGAAATGGCAAACTAAGCAAAGGATATTCTTCAATTTTAGACGGGCGTTTTGAAAACGCCCCTACTTTTAATAGCAGATAATTAGTTGCCCGTTTCTAGAATGTCCGAAACCACGTGTCAAAATAATTACAGGAAACAAACACTTAACAACTTATGACAGAAAACGTTGCACCAAAAGAAAAGGCTTACTTAAACTTTATAGAGCAAATCGTTGCGCGCGACTTGGCCGACGGTAAGAATGACGGCCGTCTCCAGACACGTTTCCCGCCCGAGCCGAACGGCTATCTCCACATTGGTCATGCCAAGGCCATTTGCATGGACTTCGGCGTGGCGCAGAAGTTCGGCGGCGTGTGCAACCTGCGCTTCGACGACACAAACCCCCAGAAGGAAGACACAGAATACGTCGACTCGATTAAGGAAGACATCGAATGGCTCGGCTTCAAGTGGGGCAATATATATTATGCCTCCGACTATTTCCAGCAACTCTGGGACTTTGCCGTGCGGCTCATCAAAGAGGGCAAAGCATACGTCGACGAGCAGACGAGCGAGGAAATAGCCCAGCAGAAAGGCACGCCTACGCAGGCCGGCACCGAAAGCCCCTTCCGCAACCGCCCCATAGAGGAAAGCCTCGCCCTGTTTGAGAAGATGAACAGCGGCGAACTGCCCGAAGGCTCTATGGTGCTCCGCGCAAAGATTGACATGGCGAACCCCAACATGCACTTCCGCGACCCCATCATCTACCGCATCATCAATAAGGAGCACCACCGCACCGGCACGAAGTGGAAAGCCTATCCCATGTACGACTTCGCGCATGGACAGAGCGACTACTTCGAAGGCGTGACCCACTCCATTTGCACACTCGAGTTTGTGCCCCACCGCCCGCTCTACGATTACTTTATCGATGAACTTAAAGAAGGCAACGACCTCGAAGACCACCGCCCGCGCCAGTACGAGTTCAACCGCCTAAACCTCACTTACACGGTGATGAGCAAACGCAAGTTGCTCGCCCTGGTAAAGGAAGGCTTGGTTGATGGTTGGGACGACCCCCGCATGCCGACAGTCTGCGGCCTGCGCCGCCGCGGTTACTCGCCCGAGGCCGTGCGCAAGTTTGTAGATATGATTGGCTACACTAAGTTCGACGCGCTCAACGACTACGCCATGCTCGAAGCCGCCGCCCGCGAGGATCTCAACGCCCGCTCGCTCCGCGTTTCCGCCGTGCTCAACCCCGTGAAACTCATTGTGACCAACTATCCCGAAGGGCAGACCGAGGAAATGGAGGCAGTGAACAACCCCGAAAACGAAGCCGACGGCACGCACACCATCACCTTCAGCCGCGAGCTGTGGATAGAGCGCGAGGACTTTATGGAAGACGCGCCCAAGAAGTTCTTCCGCATGGTGCCAGGCAAGGAAGTGCGCCTCAAAAACGCCTACATCGTGAAATGCACGGGTTGCAAGAAAGCCGCCGACGGCACCATCGAGGAAATCTATTGCGAATACGACCCCGAGAGCCGCAGCGGTCTCGAAGGAGCCAACCGCAAGGTGAAAGGCACGCTCCACTGGGTGAGCGCCGCCCACTGCCTGCCCGCAGAGGTAAGGCTCTACGACCGCCTCTTCAACGTGGAAAACCCCTCCGCCGACGAGCGCGACTTCCGCGAACTGCTCAACCCCGACTCGCTCACCGTGTTGCCCAACTGCTACGTTGAGAAGTACGTTGCCGAGCAGACTGCCACGCGCTACCTGCAATTCCAGCGCATCGGCTATTTCACCTACGACAAGCATTCCACGCCCGAAAAGCTTGTGTTCAACCGCACCGTCGGACTGAAAGACAGCTGGGCTAAGAAATAAATATATTTAAGGCACACACTCATAAAAGCCCATTTCCGGCAAACCAATTAACTCCTGCCGAGAAATGGGCTTTTGTTTTCTACCGGCGCCTCTCCGCGCCCACCCTCACCCCTATTCTTATGGAACAAAATTTCAACGAAACGCTTTCGCGCTACGAGCAAAGCCTGAGCAAGATATCGCTCAACGAATATTTCGAGGCGAACGACTTGCTCGACATCATCGACTATTACATAAAGAACGAGCGTTACACCGATGCCGACCAATGCCTTGGCTTCGCGCTGGCGCAATATCCCGACAACGAGGACGTTTGGATCACCAAGGCCTACCGCCTCAAAAGCGAGGGGCGTTGGAATGAAGCGCGCGCCATAATCGACAATCTTTCCGACCAAGAGTGCGCCGATGCCAGGCTGTTTCGCATCGAGGAGTACATTGCCGACGGCAGTTGGGACCGTGCTTTCTTCTTGGTGGAGAGAATCATAAATGACGAGTCCCTGCCCAATCGTATCGAAATGATTGTGGATATTGCAGAAATCCTTATCGATTACGGCCTGTACAATGAAGCCAACTATTTCCTTAAAGACATTCCAGACGGACATCCCGAAAAACCGCACGCGCTGGAACTTATGGCAGAGTGTCATTTCCAAAACCACGATTACGACAAAGCAGTAGAGGTGTCCAACAAACTTATTGACCTCGACCCCTATAACCAGCGCTCGTGGGAGCAAATGGCAAATATTCGGCAGATGCAGGGCAATTTTCAGGAGATGCGCGAGTGCGCCGACTATTCCTTAGCCATCAATCCGAAATCTGATTTGGCCATGCGTCAGCGCATAATCAGTCTGCTGTGTAGCAAGAGACTGGACGATGCCATCTTCGTTGAGGCAAAAAAATACAACAAGCAGCATCCCGAGGACCTTTACGTGGCGCTGCCCTTCGCGCAGGCTTTGCTTGATTTCGCCCAATCAGGAGAAGCGCTGCCCATTTTGAAACGCGCGCTCAAACTCACGCCCTTCGACAGCCCCGACCGCGTGACGCTGCTCATCATGCTCGGCTGCGCGTATTGCTTCCTCGGCGATGCCGACAATGCCAAGCAGTGCGTGCTTGCCATATCCTCGTTCGACGCAAGCAACTTGCAGCAACTCAAACATACGCTCGAGCAATTAGACATTCGCCAAAATACCGATTTCGGCGTGGCACTGCTCGACCGCGTGCACGACCTCATGCCGGCCAACTCCGAACTCTTCAGCATGACAATATGGTTTCTTGCAGAAAATAAAATCTACGATGAAGCCTTCCTGCTGTGGCACCGTTGTATCACACATCCAGACTATATCACCATTTCGTCCACGCCCGGCATAGCCCGTGCCGTTTTCGAGTTTGTAAAGGACAAAGAAATTTTTTCTTATTACCTCTACATGGCACTGCATACCCATCCCGAAGAAACCTTTGAGTACTTTCGCGACATTGCCGATTGCTCCGAGACGAAAGAACTCATTATGGCGTTGAAAGAAAAAACTAAGGATTGGCAGAACGATAAACAATAGAAAACCCTAATTAAATAATGGGAAAAACCTGCAAATGCCCCTTGTCATATAAGCAAGGGGCACATTTATTGCACATTTACTTGATTTATGTGCTTAAAAGTCGTAAATTTGCAGCCGATTTTACCAATTCAAAAGAAAAATGAGAAAACTTTTCCTTGCTGCGGTAGCAGCTTTCGCCGTATCGGCATCATCTTATGCCGGCGGCTACCTCACAAACACGAACCAGAATGCTTCCTACCTGCGCAACCCCGCACGCCTCGCTACCTTTGAGCTCGACGGCGCGTACAGCAACCCTGCCGGCTTGGCATGGATTGGCGAGGGCTGGCACTTCATGTTCAACTGGCAGAATGCCGCGCAAACCCGCAAGATCACTTCTACCTTTGCCCCCTTTGCACAGAACGTCAACCAGTTCGGCAACCCCACGAAGACCTTTAAGGGCGAGGCTTCTGCGCCGTTTATTCCCTCGCTCGACGTGGCTTATCAGAAAGGCAAGTTTACCGCTTCGATGCACTTCGGCATCACGGGCGGCGGCGGCAAGGCCACGTTCAACGAAGGCCTGCCTATGTTTGAAGCCCCTGTTTCGGTAATCCCCAATTTGCTTTCTGCTGCCGGCATTCCAGCCGATGCCTATTCCGCAGAAATGTATATGAACGGCCGCCAATATATTTATGGCGTGCAGGTCGGAGTTACCTATAAATTCTTTGAAAACAAGGGCGCAGCCAAGCACGGCCTGTCCATGCACCTCGGCGCACGCATGAACTTTGCCAGCAACCACTATGAAGGTTATCTGAAAAACATCAGCGCACGTATGGGCGGCAATATGGTTACGCTTAGCCCGTATTTTTCGAACCAATCTGCCGAACTGGCCACAAAGGCAGAGCAAGCCACAAACGCTGCACAACAATATACAATGCTCGCAGATGCTACCGCAGACGCAACCTTGAAAGCACAATATCAGGCAATGGCCGCACAATATGCAGCAGGTGCCGAGAAAGCACAAGCAGGTGCTCAAACCATGACCGGTCTTTCTCAAAAGACTGCCGATATAGCGCTCGACTGCGACCAAAAGGGTTGGGGCATTGCGCCGATTATCGGCTTGGACTACCGCGTTGGCAACCTCAACATCGGTGCACGCTATGAGTTCCAAACGAATATGAACATCGAAAACAAGACTACGGTGAACACCACGGGCGTTGAGTCGTTTGCCCACGGCGTGAACACGCCCAACGATATTCCCGGCATTCTCGCCATCGGCGCACAGTATCAGGTGCTGCCTAAATGGCGCCTCATGGCTGGTTGGAACTGTTACTTTGATAAGAAAGCCGGCATGAGCGGCGGCAAGCAGAAAACCCTCACCCACAACACGCACGAAATTACCGTGGGTACGGAAGTTGACGTTGTGGATCGCCTCACGCTTAGCGGCGGTTTCCAAAACACGGACTACGGCTTGAGCGATACTTTCCAGAGCGACCTGAGTTTCAGCTGCGACTCTTACTCACTCGGCTTCGGCTTGAAAGTTAAGATTACGAAGAAATGGACCGCCAACGCCGCTTACTTCTGGACGACCTATAAGGACTACACCAAGACTTCCGAGAACTACAACGGCACCGGCCTGCACGGCGTCGACGTTTACAGCCGCACGAACAAGGTGTTCGGCGTGGGTATCACCTACGACCTCTAAACTGGATTTATAGAATAATACAAAAGGAAATGGGATGCGCCCCGCAAGGTGCATCCCATTTATTTGTTTTTCAGTGTTGAAAGTTATTTCTTCTTGTATCGCTTGTTCAAACCGTTGATTACTTCATCGGTAATGTCAAGGCTCTTGTCAGCATAGAGCATATTGTCGCCGCTCTTCGAGAGAATCATTTTGTAGCGGCGATCTTTATTATACTCTTTCAAGAAATTGTTAAGGCTGTCGCGCAGGGTTTGCTGATAGGCATTGGTTGCCTCTGCCATTTGCGTTTCAAGCTGATCTTGGAACTTTTGCAGTTGCAACTGCTGCGTTTGCAGGGCTCCTTGCGCCTTATTGAAGTCGGCCTCGTTGGTGAACCCGCCCGACTGATATTTCTTTTGGAATTGCTCGGCGGCAGTCTGCAAGGCACGCTCCTTTGCTGCCAGTTGCTGGCGGAAGTTATTGTGCTTGGCTTCGAGTTCTTTCTGTCCGTCAATGCAGAACTGGTATGCCGTGGCAAGGCTGTCCACCTCAACGAAAGCAATTTCGCCGCCCTTTGCAGCAGCCTCTGCCTTGGGCAGACCCGAACCGCCTTTCACCTTGTCGGCGGGGCTATCGCCTTTCTTGCAAGACACCATGGCCATTGTTGCGACGAGGCACAAGCCCGTGGCCATACGCATAAACTTTTTCATTTTATTCTATTGGGTTAATTGTGATTCTTTTTTATTCCCTTGCTCCGCATCTCGGCGTCCATGGCGCGGGCGCATTTTATGCCGCGCCGGTGCAGTTCCTTGTTGCCCTCCACATGGGTATGCACAAACTCGCGCCCCACAAACAGGCGCACTGAAAGCAAAGCCACGCAGACGGCAACGATGCCGAGCACAATGAGGAACAATTTTATCATGTGTTAATTATACAAACGATGTGATTGAATTAGGTATTAAGTGCCTGGAAGGCACTACAAAAGCGTAGCTTTTTGATAACCGGGGACGAAGTCCTCGGACAGACGAAGCGAGGACGATGTGCCTGGAATTTTCGTGCAAACGAGAGCAATCAAGTTTACTTGAATTGCCGAGTGCAGCCGAAAATCTCAAAGAAGAGGCACTACGCCAAAGGACATGCACTTATTTACATTTCCACAGGCGTACTGCCTTCCAGGCAGAATCATTGCTATAGTCTTCCCCGAGGACTTCGTCCCCGGTTACCGTCGCTTCGCTCCGTACTGCCTTCCAGGCAGTTAATACCTTAATCATATTAATTGTTCAATAGACAAGTAAACGAGTTGCCCGATTATTTCTTATGTCTATTGGCGCGGCGGCGGCGTATTTCGGCTTTCATCTTCGCCGAGCCGGAGCCGTGAGCGCCGGTGATATACTTTTTCTTCTTGGCCTTGGTCTTCACCTTGCCTTCCTTTTCAGCGGGTGCACGGAGTTTCGCGCCGCGAAAGGCGATGCCGCCCATGATGGCCTGCGTTATTTCTTCGTCGCCAGCTTTTCTCATAACGATATTAGTGGGTTCTATTAATTCGCTTTGGCAGATTTTGGGATTATTTTCGAGAATCCACCTTAAATTAATGGTGGAACAGGCGCACGCCGGTGAAGGCCATGGCAATGCCGTACTTATTGCAAGTTTCGATAACATGGTCGTCGCGCACGCTGCCGCCGGCCTGAGCCACGTAGGCCACGCCGCTCTTATGCGCCCGCTCGATATTGTCGCCGAAGGGGAAGAAAGCGTCAGAGCCGAGCGCAACGCCCGTGTTCTTGGCAATCCATTCTTTCTTTTCCTCGCGCGAAAGCGGTTCTGGGCGTTCGGTGAAGAATTGCTGCCAAGCGCCTTCTGCCAAAACGTCTTCGTAGTCGTCGGAAATATAGATGTCGATGGTGTTGTCGCGATCGGCGCGGCGTATCTTCTCCACCCAAGGCAGGTTCATCACCTTCGGGTGCTGGCGCAGCCACCAGATGTCGGCCTTGTTGCCGGCAAGGCGGGTGCAGTGAATGCGGCTCTGCTGTCCCGCGCCGATGCCGATGGCTTGTCCGTCCTTGGCGTAGCACACGGAGTTGCTCTGCGTATATTTCAGCGTGATGAGTGCGATGCGCAGGTCGCGGATAGCCTCGGGCGTGAAGGTCTTGTTGTCGGTAGGAATGTTTTCAAAGAGGGCATCGGAGGTAAGGTCGATGTTGTTGCGTCCCTGCTCGAAGGTAATGCCGAACACCTGCTTGCGCTCCAAAGGTTCGGGGCGGTAAGCGGGGTCGATTTTAAGGATGCAATACGTGCCCTTGCGCTTGGCGCGGAGCACTTCGAGGGCTTCTTCCGTAAAGTCGGGGGCAATCACGCCGTCGCTCACTTCGCGCTTGATGAGCAGTGCAGTGGCAAGGTCGCAGGTATCGGAAAGGGCGATGAAATCGCCGTACGACGACATGCGGTCTGCGCCGCGAGCGCGGGCGTAAGCTGTGGCGATGGGCGTGAGCGGTTCTGTGAGGTCGTCCACGAAATATATTTTGCGCAGCGTTTCGCTCATGGGCAGCCCTACTGCCGCGCCGGCGGGCGACACGTGCTTGAACGATGTGGCGGCGGGCAGGCCTGTGGCGGCTTTCAGCTCGCTCACAAGTTGCCAGCCGTTGAGGGCATCGAGGAAGTTGATGTAACCCGGACGACCGCCGAGCACTTCGATGGGCAATTCGCCGTTCTCAATAAAAATACGCGCCGGTTTCTGATTGGGATTGCAGCCGTATTTGAGTTCTAACTCTTTCATATATTTATTTAAGTATAAGATTATTCCAATACGCCGATTTCAGCAAGTTCTTTGAGGAAGGCCGACACTTCGCGGCGCATCTGCGCCTCGTCGCCCTCGTAGAGGTCGAGGAATTTTGCAATCAAATCTTCTTCGCTCGTTGCGCCTTCAAGCAGCAGGTTCCATATATCTGCGCCTGTTTCGTTCACGCTGATAAGTTTGGTGAAATCAAGGTTTTCAAGCCCGGAGGCAATGATCACCTTTTCGCCGCAAACGTCGCGCAGTTCAAATCCTTTCTTAATGTTCATAAGTTATGTTTCTTGTTTGGTTGTTGCGAGTGAAAATTTATATGACAGCAACTGCACCTGGAGGTACAACGAAGCGTAGCGACAGTACAGCCTTGCAGGCAGAGGCTGCCGAAATTCTACTCCTCCGGCAAATGCCGCACGGGAAAGAGTTTGAGCCACACGCGGCGGTGCAGCGCCAGCAGATAGCGGCGCACGGGGTCGAGGTGCATCCATAGATACGAGTAGACGCGCCACTTGAGTGTAGTGAGCGGCTCTACTTCTTCGCGCCCCTTGCGCATGAAGCCCGTCGCGATGCCCACCACATTCTGCACGCGGCAGTGCTCCGTGCCGAAGGCGTTGCCGTCGCCTTTGAGCGTGAGGCAATCGCCCTCGCGGCGCACGAGGCGGTGCAGGACGTAAACGCGTTCCGACACCTCTGCCAATATCACATCGCCGGGTTTCAAGGCGTCTGGAGCAAAGGGTGCAAGCACCACCTTGTCGCGCAGGTGCTCAAGGTAGGGACGCATGCTGTAACCCTTAACGCGAAACGTGGCGGTCTGTCCGGCATCAATGGCGCGCTTGATTTCGCCTACGAAAATGTGATTGGGGAGGGTCTTTATCGGCATTGTTTTTATACTTATCGTGTCACCGCAGCATGGCAAATCCGCGCTGCTTCTTCGTCGGGCAAACAGTGCAGGGTGAAGATACCCGTCTGCTTGGCGATACTGAATGAAAGTTGCAACATACGGGTATAAAAATCTGTATCCCAGCGCATCCCGGAAGCAGAACCGATAATAGATGCTCCGCTCAAAGGCGGCTGCATCAGCACAATTTTGTTCACAGGTGCTTGAAACAGGCGCACGAATGCACCCACGGGCACACTGCGGTTGATGTAGCAAGGCGTCTTGCCGCTCCACGGCGTGCCGAACACGCGCACCGTGCCGTCGGGCATGAGGCGCACCACGGGGTTGTCGTCGTTGAGCAATGCCGTGTCGGGGATATATTTCAGCCAAAGGCGGGAGTGCGTGCTTTTGCCCGTGCCGCTCTTGCCTTGGAATATGTAGCCCTTCCCGCTGTGCTCTACCACGGATGCGTGGAGCAGCAAAGCGTTGGCTTCGAGTGCTGTAAGGGCATAGAGCATCATGATGACATTGCCCAAGGCATAACTTTGCGTATCCTTGCCGCCGAATATTTCGGCGCGTGCCTGCCGCCAGTCTTCCGAGGCATGCAGGATAGCCGCCAGCGAGCGCGGGTGGGTGTAGATGCGGATGCCGTGTCCGCCCTGCGGTTCGGCGTAAAATTCCTGAATGATATCAGGTTCGTCGAACGTGTGCAGCAACCGGCCTTCGGCAGGTGCAGGCAGATCGCACTCGCCTGCTATATGCACGAAGAGTTCAAACAAAGGCGCATCGTCTGTCGCGTCTTTTTCATAGAAAAGGCGGTAGGAAGGCATCAGTTTTTGCAGTTCGGAAACCGATGCGTCCGAACTTACCGAAAACTTTAACCCGGCAACTCTAAAATGCAAAGTATTAGCGTTTTCCACCTCTTCCTTTGTTGGACTTATTCATATTGTCAGACGGCCTTCCATCGGGCACATCTGCTTTTTTCTTCTTTTTCTTAGAAGCCTTCTCTGGCATTTCTCCCAGATAGGAGTTATGCGTGCGCTCATCATTGGGCACCCACACGAATTTAAATTCATCGGCGGCAATTTCCGTCAGTCGGAGCGACTTGTCGTTGTTGACGCGGCGGCGGATCTTAAGGTATTGCTTTTCCAGTTTCGCCTTGTCGGTGTGATAGAACACGGCACACGTCACGTGCGGCTGGTAAAGAGCCTCTACGTACGACTGGAACTGGTTGGAATAGCGCACAATTGAGTTGACTATCTTCGTTTTAGGGTCAATGGTAGCGCTGTCGAGAAACACGGGTGCGGAGAGATAAACGGTGGAATCGAGCAGCGCGGTGCCGTAGCCGAAGAGGTACACTCCTTTCTCTTTCTTCTTGGCAGATGCGCCCAGGCAAAGCATGCAGGCAAGCGTTAGAAGAAAAAATCTATGGGCAAAAACTCTCATAGGGTATTATCTATATGAATTTAATATTGCGCAAAGTTACGAAAAAAAGCGTGTTTCTGCTTTATGTGCTAAGATAATTCGGTTTCTCGCCGGACAGATAATTTTCTTTAAGGAGAAATTTCTTACGATTAAGCAGATAATTTTTCCTTTCTCCCTATAATTTTTTCCTTTCCTATATGACATTTTTTTGTTACAAAGTTTGTAACACATATTACAAAGTTTGTAACATGTATTACAAAGTTTGTAACACATGTTAGAAAGTTTGTAACAAACTTTTTCTTATAGGATAGTAAAAAATATGAGGCAGAAAGAAAAAAAAGAAAGGCAGAGAGCAAAAACTCTCTGCCTTGAAATATCAGATAAGGGGATTAAAGTTGCTGATGAAAACCGGGCGCAGGGCATCAGCCGGTAAAATCATGCCAAGCCGGGTGGGCAACCTATGCCCTGCCCTAATTAATTCGTGTAAAGTTCGAGTTCGATGAGCGCGGCGTTGTATTGGCGCACGGCTTCCACGTAGTTGCTGCGCACGTCGCGCGCGGCCTTGATGCTTTGCACCAAATCGGCAGCGGCGGTTTCGCCCTCATTGTAGAGCGCGAGGGCACTGCGGCGCAACTCGTCGGCTTCGGGCAGGGCGGCTGTCTCGTAATAGTCTAAGGCGGAACGGGTTTGGAGGAGCGACTGGCGCAGTTCGTCCACCTTCATTGACAACTGTGTGCGCTGTTCTTCGGCATCCCATTCGGCGATACGCGCTTCCACCTGCGCCTGCTTCACGCGGCTTTTCTGCGGAAAGCAGAAGAGGGGCACGGAAATGCCTACCGTGAAAGCGTCCAAGCCTTTGTAGGGCATTTTGTTCTTGCGGGAATAGCCCACGGATAGTTCGGGGAAGAATTTGCTGCGCTCTACTTTCACCGCATCGCGCTTCTGCTGCACGGCATTTTCGAGCAACTGCAACCTTTCTGGCGAAACGGCAGCGGTTTCCTTGATTTGGATTTTACCGAAAGATGTTTCGGCAGGCGTGAGCGGGGCTTCGCTGCGGCACACCCACGTGAGGCGGCGCAGGGCAAGTTGCCAAGCGGAGCGGGCTTGCAGGGACTGCGTGCGCATCTCGGCGGCAAGCGTGTTGAGCAGGCTGTGTTCGAGGCGGTTGATCTCGCCCGTTTCAAACTTGCGGTTGGCTGTGTGCAGCAGCACCTGGGCCATGCTGTCGCCTGCGGCACAGAGACGCATCTGTTCGGCGGAGGCGAGGCAGTCGTACCAAGCGCGTTTCACCTCTGCCGTGATTTCCTTTTTTACCAAAGCCATGCGCTGCCGGCCCTCTGCCGCCTGCGTTTTGAGCAGCGCGTTCTTGTAGTAAGGCGTGAGCAGGTTGCCGAGCGATTGCTCGATGGTGAGTTCGTTGTCGCTGCGTTCCAGTCCATCGAGTTGCCCCCAAGAGTAGCCGATCTGCAGGTTGCCGCCGTCCCAATTCTCGCCTTTTGCGGCTTTGGCCTTATCGGCATAAAGCGCAGCGCCTTTCAGCCGTGGACTGTTGCCGATGGCCATCTGAATGGCCTCGTCCAACGCCACCTCCTTTTGGGCGAGCGAACATGAGCAAGCAAATAAAGAAATGAGGAAAAAGAAGAAGCGTGTCATAGCCGTATGTTTTTTCATCTGCAAAAGTAGGGGAAATGCCCTACAACCGAGTTTCATATAAGGAAGCAGTTGGGGCGTTTTCATAAATATGAACAAGTGCAAATCACGGCCTTTATTTATAAAATCATGTAACATAAAATAATTGAGGCGGGCTGTAAGCCCATATGTTGCCCATAGCCCAGGGCAACGCCCTGGGGACGGCATGTGCATTGATAAAAGCGTCCCGCTCTGTAAGAGCAGTTTCCCTTATGAGGGGCAACGCCCCGTGGCATTGCGAGTGTAGTTACGCGCTTGGGGCGCGTGGCATTTTTGCATATGCAAAAATGCCGAATGTATTAATCGCGGCATGCGTTTACCCAGGGCGTTGCCCTGGGCTATAAGCAACAACTGGGCTTACAGCCCGCCTTTATTTCGAAAAACGCGGTGCAATAGTCCCCCCTACGGCTTATCAATTGTCTGCATACATTGTTTCAAAAGATTGTATGCCTGATAAATGCCCAACTCGCCCGCCTTACTGAAATCGCGCATCGCGGCAGAGGTGTCGCCGGAACGCAGGGCAACGATGCCGCGATTGAAATAGGCCTCGGCCAGACGGGGGTCTTTTTCAACGGCACGCGTGAAATCTTCGGCGGCCGCCTTTATGTCGCCGCACTGCATATAGAGGCAACCACGGTTGTAATATATATATGCGTCGCCGGGCGAGAGCGCAAGCGCCTTGTCGAGAGTTTGCAACGCCTTGTTGCTGCGCGTGAGGGCGGCCTCGGAAGAGGCGGGCGCTTTGTCGGCAGCAATGCCGTCGGCGGGCGTTTGCCTTGCCAGCAATGCCGCTAACTGCATGAGCGGCAGGCGCGAGAGCGTGTCGGCCTTGGCAGCCGCTTCGGCCTCGGCTATGGCAGCCTCATAATTGTAGAGCGATGCCTGAACCACCGAACCAAGCAGCGCACCGGCAGCAGGCGCAAGGGCAGTGCGGGCGGCGGCAAGGCGGCTTTCGTCCTGCCGCGCCTCGTCAATATTGCCTATCTCGGCAACCGTGGAAAAGACAAGGTGGCGCTCGGGCGTGTCCAAAATTTGCAGGTCTTTCAGTTCGGGCAGGAATGCCGTGGCGGCGTGCTTGCGCTTGCTGCGATTTTGCATCGTAAGTTCAAACATCGGCAGCGGTTCTTGCTCGGCCTTGCGGTTTTGCACCTTGCCGTAGAGGTCGCCAAGAATGTCGAGCACCTTTCCCGAGTCTTCCTCCACAAACTGGCGGTATTGCTCCAGAGCATGCTCGGAACGTTTGCGCACGTGGCGGATATCCCTTTGCTTGGGCTTGTTTTGCTGATAAGTAAGGTCGAGCGTGCTGCGCGCCACTACGGTCTCGTCCTTTGCCGCGCCGTCCTTGTCGCCGATTTTGCGGCGGCAGTTGGCGCGCGCCATGTATCCGTAAACGAAGTTGGGGTACGCCTTGATGAGTTCCGTATAATCGGCAATGGCCCCACGGAACTGCCCCACCTTTTCGCGCAGTTCGGCGCGGTTGTAACGCGCCAGCGTATTGTCGGGCTCTTTTTTCAGGATAAAGGTAAAGTCCTCAATGGCACGGTTATAGTCGCCGATGAGCGAGCGCAGCAGGCCGCGATTGTAGTGCGCCACGAAATGCTCGGGCACCAGTTGGAGCGTTTTGTCGTAATCGGCCAAAGCCTCGTTGAAACGGTCCAGCGACTGCCGCGCCTGGGCACGCGCCACGTAATATTCGTGGTCGTCGGGACGCAGTTCGATGGCGCGGGTGAGGAAAGAGTCGGCGGCGGTATAGTCCTCGTGCTGCAAGGCATAATATCCCTTGAAACTCCAAGCCGCCTGCTCGCGGGGCTTCTTCACCAGGAGCGTGTCCATCCACGCCAGCGCACCGAGCGTGTCTTTCTCTTCGAGACGGATCTGCGCCTTGACGAGATAGGCACGCGAAAGGCCGGGCCAGCGGTTAAGAATATTGGTGAGGTCGCTGTCGGCGCGGGCATAGTCTTTGAGTTGCAGGCGGCAGAGGGCGCGGTTATAGATACAGCCTTGGTCGTCGGGCATCTCTAAGAGCACGCGCGTATAGTCCTGCTCCGCGCCGGCATAGTCTTTGAGGTTGATGCGACACAGCCCGCGCAGGCTATACACCTCCGCCATGTAAGGATTGAGATTGATGGACGCCGTACAGTCGTCGTTTGCGCCGGAATAGTCTTCAAGCGTAAACTTAGCATAGGCGCGGTAGAAGTAAGGCTTTGAGAGAAAAGGCTTTGCGGCGATGGCCTGATTGAAATAATGGATAGCAGAAAGGTAATCGTCCATACCCAAGGCGTTGCGCCCAAGCATAATGGTCATATCCACGTTGAGTTGCGCCGTGGCGGCGACAATGTGGGCCACCACCGCAAGAAGAAACATTTTGAGGCGCAAAGTCATAGTTTTTGTGGATATAAATAAATAAGTAGGGGCATTTGAGAAAATGCCCTTACCTTGCCGTCTTCACCTTGTAGGAGCAGCGCACCTTGCCTTTGGCGAGGCTTGCCAACTTGCTCTTTACCATCTGCTTGCGCAGGGGAGAAATGCGGTCGGTAAAGACCTTGCCTTCGAGGTGGTCGAACTCGTGCTGCATCACGCGCGCCAAATATCCGTCGACCCACTCTTCATGTTCCGTGAAGTCGGGGTCCTGATAGCGTACGCGTATGCGCGTGGGGCGGCGCACGGGTTCATGGATGCCGGGCAGGGAGAGGCATCCTTCGTCCATCGAGACCGTTTCGCTCTCATCGTATTCTAAGATGTGCGGATTGATATACGCCTTGTTGAAGCCGGCATATTCGGGATAATCGTCTTTAAGCACGTCGAGCGTGATGACGACCACGCGAATGTCAAGCCCGATTTGCGGCGCAGCCAGCCCTACCCCGTCGCTGCGATACATCGTCTCAAACATGTTTTCGATGAGTTGCGGCAGATTGGGATAGTCGGGCGTGATGTCGGAAGCGACCTTGCGCAGCACGGATTGCCCGTAAGTGTAAATGGGAAGGATCATAATGAAAAGAAACTTTTATTTGCCCACGAATTTCACGAATTTACACTAATCTCTTTCAACGAGTAGAATAGCGACCTGGTCGGTCGCACTAATCTCACGAATTTTCGTGCAAGCGAGTGCAATAGAACTTGCTCATATTGCCGAGCGCAGCCGAAAATCTCAAGAAATAATGCCGAGCGCAGCCAAAATATTGAATTAGTGAAAATTCGTGCGACCGACCAGGTCGCCATTATCTCAAGGCTTTGTTATTCGTGTAAATTCGTGAAATTCGTGGGCCATAAAAAACAACTAAAATATTTGCGCTTTGCTCTCCATGTAAGATTGCAGGATGATGCAGGCGCTGATTTCGTCAACGAGGGCTTTGTCGCGCCGGCGCTTCTGCCCCAGCCCGCCGTCGATCATCGCGCGGTGGGCCAGCACGGAGGTGAAACGCTCGTCGTAGAAAGCGATGGGTATGTCGGGCAAGGCCTTGCGCAACTCGCCGCAAAACGACTTGACGCGCTGCTGATTTTCAGAAGGCTGCCCGTCAGGCTGCGTGGGCAGGCCGACAACGAAGAGTTCCACGCTCTCGCGGCTCACATAGTCTTTGAGCCAATCGAGGAGTTTGGAGGTCTCCACGGTCGTCAACCCGTTCGCAATGATTTTCAGGGGGTCGGTAACGGCAATGCCCGTGCGGCGCTTACCGTAGTCGAGGGCAAGAATGCGCGGCATCTTTGGGGATTTGAGGAAATCTTACTTAATCATATCGCACCCCATGTAAGGCTGCAAGGCCTTGGGGATACGGATGCCCTCGGGCGTCTGGAAGTCTTCGAGCAAGGCTGCCACGATGCGCGGCAGGGCGAGCGCGGAGCCGTTGAGCGTGTGGGCGATGCGGATCTTCTTGTCCTCTGCGCTGCGATAACGGCATTGCAGGCGGTTGGCCTGATAGGTGTCGAAATTGGACACGGAACTTACCTCGAGCCAACGCTTCTGCGCTTCGCTATATACCTCGAAGTCGTAGCAGATGGCGGCCGTGAAACTCATATCGCCGCCGCAGAGGCGCAGGATACGGTAAGGTAATTCCAACTTTTGGAGCAACGACTCCACGTGTGCCAGCATCTCTTGGTGAGACTGGTCGGAATGTTCGGGCGTATCTATGCGCACGATTTCAATCTTAGAGAACTCGTGCAGGCGGTTGAGGCCGCGCACGTTTTTGCCGTAACTGCCGGCTTCGCGGCGGAAGCACTGCGTGTAGGCGCAGTTTTTAATGGGCAGGTCCTTCTCGTCGATGATTACGTCGCGGTAGATATTCGTCACGGGCACCTCGGCCGTGGGAATGAGATAGAGATCGTCCACCTCGCAGTGGTACATCTGTCCTTCCTTGTCGGGCAACTGACCCGTGCCGTAGCCGGAAGCGGCGTTCACAACCGTGGGCGGCATGATTTCCGTGTAGCCGGCGGCGCGTGCCTCGTCGAGGAAGAAGTTGATGAGGGCGCGTTGCAGGCGTGCGCCCTGTCCGATGTAGACGGGGAAGCCTGCGCCGGAGATTTTCACGCCGAGGTCGAAGTCGATGAGGTTATATTTTTTCGCAAGTTCCCAGTGCGGCAGGGCGTTCTCGGGGAGTTCGGTGTCGTGGCCGCCGGTTTTCACCACGACGTTGTCTTCCGCACAGCGTCCCTCGGGCACGAGGTCGTAAGGCACGTTAGGAATGGTGAGCAAGAGTTGGCGGCGTTCTTCCTCGGCCGCTTTCATGGCTTCTTCCTGTGCTTTTGCCTGTTCTTTCAAGCCTTCCACTTCGCGCTTGATGCCATCTGCCTCTTCCTTTTTCCCCTGCTTCATCAATGCGCCAATGCTCTTGGCGAGCGTTTTCATCTGTGCGTTGAGCCCGTCAACGGCTGCCTGCGCCGTCTTGCGGCGGTTATCGATTTCGAGCACGCCCTCAATGGCTTCGCGTGCGCCTTCAAAATGTTTTTTCTCCAAACCGCGTATCACGGCTTCCTTGTCGTCAAGGATTTGTTTGATTGTAAGCATGCGTATAATGTATTTTACTGCGCAAAATTACGCATTTATTTTGAGTTTCATATAACATAATGGCTTATTGCTTAATGCCAGCAAATGGTTTTAGGCAAAAAGAATAAGTTTTCCACGGAATATTTTTTATTGTCCACGAGTTTTATATTTTTTGCCCACAAATATTTTTTATTGTCCACGAATCTCACGAATTTACACGAATCTTTTTCAATGAATTAAATGGCGACCTGTTCGGTCGCACGAATTTTCACTAATTCAATCATAATATTAGTGTGATTCGTGCGACCGAACAGGTCGCCATTAATAAACAGGACACAAAGATTCGTGTAAATTAGAGATTTTCGGCTGCGCTCGGCAATATGAGCAAACTCTATTGCGCTCACTTGCACGAAAATTCGTGAGATTCGTGGGCAAAAAAATTCTATTCGTGGGCAGCCCGCACCTTGATGGCGGGTTTCCCTTCCGGCTTCACTATATATAAATATGTATGGCCGGCGGGTACGGGAATGGTCACCGCGCCTGGGCTTTGTACGCTCGCGATTTGCCGGCCGCTCTCATCGTAGACCGTCACGCCGCCCACGTGGCCGCGCACCACGATGCTGCCGTCGCAAACAGTTACCTCGGGTACTTCCGTGCTCAATTTCGTGATACCATCTTCGGTACCCGCCTTACCCGTAACGCGCACGGCGTCAATCTCCATTGTGTTGCCATATTTGCCCACGAAGCGGAAAGCGATTTGCATGGATTTGCCGGCAAATTGCTCCAAAGACAGTTCGGTGAAATGATAAGAACTTTCGCTGTAATTGTCGAAAAGGTCTTTGAGCCCGTAGTCTTTCCATTCGTTGAAAACGTCATAGAGTTCCGTCCACTCGCCACCCGTTTCGCGCGCCATAACTTTAAGCGTCGTGGAGGGTTTGCTATTGGTGAACGTCCACTTGCCCCAATCTATGTTTTCGTTGTTGAGGTCGAAGAGATACAGGGGCGAATATCCGTGCTGGAAAGTCAGTTTTGCCTCTTCACCTGCCGTAAATACGGGCGAGACGAGCCATTCGTCCTGCGCGAGGTCTTCCTTTTTGCTTTCGCCGATAGTGGCATAGGCATAATATACTATGGCAAACTTGCTGCCCTCTACGGGCGCGGGAATGGTTTGTCCCTGGCGTTTCGTGGCCACGTGCCAGGTGAAGCGGCCTTCCTCCATCGCCGCCTGTTCGGCATTGGTGTTGATTTCCGTCCAGCCCTCGGGCAGCCAGTCTGTGGCCGTGCCGTCCCAACTTTCAAAGTTTTCAGAGAGCGTTTCTGTCTGTGACTGTGCGGAGCAAACCGCAGATGCGCCGAACCATAGCAGGGCGGCGAAAAGTCCTGTGGAATTTAAGCGAAATGATTTCATTGAGGTATTCAATTATAAAACACAAAAGAGGAAGACCGAGCGGTCTTCCTCGTCCAAAAAACTAATTCGTGATTATTTGATGATATCCAAATCTTGGAACACCTTTTTAAGGGCGGCAACCGCACGGTCTACCTGTTCCTTAGTATGCGTTGCCATGAGCGCCACACGCACCAACGTGTCCTGCGGAGCGCAGGCAGGCGGAATTACGGGGTTGATAAATACGCCGGCATCGAAGGCGCGGGCCGTGGCCACGAAGGTCTTTTCCGGGTCGCGCACATAAAGCGGAATGATCGGCGACTCCGTTTCGCCTATCTCAAAGCCTTCTTCCTTGAAACGCTTCAAAGCGTAGCGCGTCACGTCCCAAAGGGCTTCGATGCGCTCGGGTTCCTGCTGTAAGATGTGCAGGGCTTCGAGGGCGCTGGCGGTAGCGGCGGGGGTATTGGAGGCACTGAAAATGTAGGTGCGTGCCGTGTGGCGCAGCCAGTTGATAATGGAACTGTCAGCAGCGATAAAACCGCCAATCGAGGCGAGCGACTTACTGAACGTGCCCATAATGAGGTCTACCTCCGAGGTCAGTCCGAAGTGGTCGCATACACCGCGCCCGTTTTTGCCGAATACGCCGAGGCCATGCGCTTCGTCTACCATAATAGTAGCGTTGTACTTATGCTTCAAACGCACGATTTCGGGCAAATTGGCAAGGTCGCCTTCCATGGAAAAGACGCCGTCTACAACAATCAGTTTCACGGCCTCAGGAGCACATTTCTGCAACTGGCGTTCAAGGTCTTCCATATCATTGTGCTTGTATTTCAAGCACGTGGAGAAGGAGAGGCGGCGGCCGTCGACGATGGAGGCGTGGTCGCGGTCGTCGCAAATGATGTAGTCATCGCGGCCCGTAAGTGCGGCAATAACACCAGAGTTCACCGTAAAGCCGGTGGAGAAGCAAAGGGCTTCGTCTTTGCCGACAAATTCGGCGAGTTCTTTTTCAAGTTGAAGGTGAAGGTCGAGCGTACCGTTGAGGAAGCGCGAACCGGCACAGCCGGAACCATACTTGCGAAGGGCCTTCACGCCGGCTTCTATAACACGCTCGTCGCCGGGAAGACCGGTGTAAGCGTTTGAACCGAACATCAGCACGTGATGTCCGCCCATTTCCACCTCTGTTCCCTGCTTACCTTCAATGGCGCGGAAGTAGGGATAAACTCCCTTGGCCATATATTCCTGCGGGAGCGTGTACTTTGCTAATCTGTCTTGTAAAATACCCATAATGTCATTTTACGAAAAGGCATGATCCTTTCCAAATTCTTATTTTTAATATTTTCGGCTGCGCTCGGCAATATGAGCAAACTCCTTTGCGCTTGCTTGCACAAAAATTTGCTTTGAGATTTTTGCTTTGAGATTTTCGGCTGCGCTCGGCATAGCCCGAACAAGTTCGGCTCTGCGCTCGCTTGCACGAAAATTCCGCGGCAAAGTTACGTATTTGATGCGACTTTCTGCCCTTTTAGTTAAGAAATATTGCTCAAAAATCAACTTTTAGTGCAAAAAATGCCGTTTAGAGAAATATATTCATAACTTTGTAGTAAGATAATCTGGTTTATTTGGTAGACGAGTATAGAAGAAAACGAGTAGACGAGACAGAGAAGTCTTGCTAATTATATCTTTTACGAGAATCTTGTCTTGTTTTCTTTGAGATTTTTGCTTTGAGATTTTCGGCTGCGCTCGGCAATATGAGCAAGTCTCTATTGCACTCGCTTGCACGAAAATTCGGCTGCGCTCGGCAATATGAGCAAGTTCTATTGCACTCGCTTGCACGAAAATTCTTTGTCTACTCGTTAACTTGTTTACTAACTCGTACATATAGCGATGAACTAATATGACCAAGACACGCTTATTATATATTGTCAATCCTATTTCGGGCACGAACCGAAAAAGGGACTTTGCAGCCATTGCCGATGCCTATACCGACAAGAACCGCTTTGACTTTCAGACGGTATACACCGAGCGTGCCGGCCATGCCTCCGAACTGGCGCGGCAAGCCGCAGCCGAGGGAATCGACATTGTGGCTGCTGTGGGCGGCGATGGCACGGTGAACGAAATTGCCGCCTCATTGGTACAAACACCGACTGCCCTCGCCATCGTGCCGAGCGGTTCGGGCAACGGTCTTGCCCGCCACTTGCGTCTGCCCATGGACATGCCCCGCGCCATCGAAGTTATCAACAAAGCGGAAATCCACGCCCTCGACTACGGCACGCTCAACGGCCACCCTTTCTTCTGCACCTGCGGCCTCGGCTTTGACGCCCTCATCAGCCTGAAATTCGCCGAGGCTGGACGGCGCGGACCTATGGCCTACGCCGAGAACATGATTAAAGAAGGATTTAAGTACAAGCCCGAACGATACATTATTAAATATAAGAGCGCAGACGGCGAGGGCGATGATATTTTGGAGCAGGAAGCCTTCGTGGTGGCGTGCGCCAACGCCTCGCAGTACGGCAACAACGCCTATATCGCGCCGCACGCCTCGATGAAAGACGGATTGCTCGATATTGTCGTGATTGAACCCTTCCCGCCATTGGAGGGTGCACAGGTTTGCTTGCAACTTTTCAACGGCACTTTGGAGAAAAACCAGCACGTCAAGACGTTCCAAACCAATGCCCTGCACATCACCCGCCCTTCCGAGGGAGCGGTGCATTGCGACGGCGACCCTTTCATCACTTCTTCCGAGATCGACATCCGCATCGTGCCGCAGCAACTGCGCGTCGTGGTCAATCCGTTTGCCAAGAAGGTGCGCCAATGCAATTTGCAGCAATCTATTCCCGAGTGGTTCAAGGAACTGACCACACTTCCTCCGACACTGCAAATGAAAACGGACAACCTGCTGCAACTCAACCGTAACTTACTCGAAAAACTGCGAAAGAATTAGGCTAAGCACGCTTTGCATTTTTCGGAAACAAATAGACGAGTGAACGGGCATGTTGCTCGTTCACTCGTCTGCTAAAATTCTTTATTCTTTATACCCACGCATCGAATTTCCCATCGGCATCGTCCGCTTTTTCTTCCTCCTCTTCTTCATTATCGAATATCGGGTCGTAATATTGTTCTATCTCGGCCGCATGTTCTTCCAAGCGCCCCATAGTGTGGGCGATTACCGTCTCGTTAAGCAGTTTGCGGGAGCCGAGGCGCGTGCCTTTAAGGGCCAGCAAGTCGTGCTCAGTGAATAACATGTCCTTATCGTGGCAGCGCACCATGTCATACATTTTTTCGTATGCCGTAAAGTAGTCCCAATTTGCTGCCTTGGTATACCACGCCCACGCCTCCTCGTTATTTTCCGGCTGCAAGCAGTAACCATTATAATATACATCGCCCACCAACTCAGCCGCAACTTGTGAACCAAGATTGGCGCACACTTTAAGTTCGTCGAGAAGTTCTTTTGCCACCTCCTCGGTCTTTTCATCATCCTCCAAGTTGTCAAAATCAAGCAACTCCTGCCACGCGAACAAAGTGCGGCAGTCTACGTCTCCATGCTTCGCGCCCTCCCGCAAAACGGACAGATAGGTTTCCATATCGGTGAGGTGGCAGTTGTCGTCTAACTTGCCTTTTAGCAGTGCCAGGTTAAACCAAGCCTGCACCTCTCCATGTCTGACTGCTTGGGTAAAGAAATCCTCTGCCTCCTTTTTCCTTCCGAGTTCTTCGAGCGCGAGGGCACGATTATAGAGCCAAAGGGAGAAATAATATTTGAGATTGGTATCGCCGTGCAGCCAATCATCGGCTAATTTCTGGGCTGCATCGGGGTCCTTCTTAAAGACCACAGAACCAAAGCATAACTTTCTGAATTTCAAGTTAGCGGCATACTCGCTATTCTGGGCCAAAGCCTCTTCAAGCAGTTGGTCGAACAGTTCATGGTTCACCGTCCCCGCGTCGCCATAGCGCCAGGCCTCTGCAAGCGAGGCAGTGGCATCGGCTACGCCACCTGCCTGCGCTTTTTTGGAATAATCGATCGAGATAGATGCCGAATCTTCGCACGGTTTTACCACAATATGATATCTTCCGTAAGCAAACTGCGCGTAAGAATTGCCATTGTTTGCAGCCCGTTCTATAAGGTCAAGCGACTGCGCCGAGAGTTTGAAAATGCAATGCCTCGTGTAGAACACGCGCAAGAAATAAATGCGTTCCGCCTCGCTTTTCGGACCGCCGTCGGCAAGGGCGTTTTCAATTATTTCGTTATAACCGCCGTTTTCCATAAGCCAGCAATAATCGGGGGCAATGCGCAATGAGAATATGTGCCGTTCCTTGTTTTCCGGCCCCAAAGACATATCGTCGTAGTAATGCTCCTCGCCGGGCGCAAGCACGAACACATGGCCATAGGTGTCGCAAAAGAGCAAATGATTGTCGTCGTAAACGGTCACATACGCTTTGCCGTTAAAGGAATAAGTGCCGTCTCGACGTGCTTCTCTTATCTGATTCTTAAACTCGGTGGCAAAAGGATTCGAGCTATTGTCACGGTAACGCACACTTTTATACGTTGTCTCCGCCCACTTCCACGGTTTGCCATGCAAAGCAGACAGGTCAGCAGGCGCAACAAAGACATCGCTCGCCCAAGTGCCGTCATTGCTCTTAACCCATTTTTCGTACCTCACCATGCATGGCACAGAATGTCCCACGCGGTCGCAATGCACTACGCGCCCGCAACTATCGAACTCTGCTGTTGCCATCACTTCTTCATAAGTGCCGCGCACCCATATCTGCCCTTCTTTTTCTTCCACCTCAAGGGTAATCAGGAAACCGCGCCCGTGGCGTTTGCCGTTGCTGAACTCACCGGCATAAAAGGTCGTGGCATCGAGAGCCATCATGCCGAGGCCATGCGGAAGCCCTGTTGCTTTGTCAATCTCTCCTTGATAACGTTTGCCGTCAGGCAGCAAAATCCATTTATCAGGGTATAATATCATAGTCTTTTCGGTTAAATTACATCTCGTTTGCTCGTTATGAGTCTCCTTTGCAAATATAGGCAACTTTATATATAAAAACCACACTTTCTTAAATATAATGAGATTAACCCGCACAAAAAATCTCCCGCAACCGAATGGGTCGCAGGAGATTTTATTTAGATAAGCTGTAAGCATCTGCTGCTTACTTCTTGTTGAGCGCAAAATATCAATAGAGATACTTGCAATATTTGAAAAGTTTCGCCAAATTTGCGGAAACAAAATCACATCATCGGTAGCCTTAATGAGGTTCTGACTACCTGCTATCTTAAAGTGGATTTATAACCCCGCCCTAAATACATACTTCTATGAAACATTCAAGGTTAAGTTTTATTTTCTTACTGTGCATTCTTGTATCCGCACCGTCCAAGTCGCAAAATGCCATTCCCGGCGACAATGTAATGCGTTATTACAAGGTGGCAGTGCCAGTTACAAGGTCATCCTTTGAGGAAGACTTTTATGGCGATGAAGCCGCTGTAAAACTATTCTGGTCCGATGTGGAGGAATATCTCAACAAGATTTACGTTCCGTTGGGATTTTGTTTTACCGTGAACAGGGACAGCAGACTTTTGCTGTCTTCGCGTAACCTTATAGATGAAAACTATATGAATGCTCCCAGTTACGGAACAGAACTTCTCAACGAACTTATCGGTCAGTCTTCGTACGATATAGGCATTTGGATTCTGCACCGTCCCGAGGATGGCAACAACAACGGCCTTTCCATACTGGACGGGGCATACAAGAAGGACAGCAAGGCATCCGGATATGCCGCCCCTGATCCATGGATTGTGGCGCATGAAATAGCACACATGTTTGGTGCCGGGCACACAGAGGACGCTTCGCTGATGGACGCAGAGGGAGATTTTCTCTCCCTGACTTCCATTATGGAGATACGCTCTTCATGTATCAGGAACAACTCTGCCTACTACAGCGACCAGGACAAGAACACTCTTGTCGGTCCAGATTTGGGAGGAAACTATGTGTTCGGACAGAAGGTATCCAATACAGCACCTGCATTTGGAAGCAAAATGCCATATTCTGTCAGAATTCCCTTGGGAGCATGCCTTGCGTTGGATGTTCAGGCAGACGATACAGAGGATAACAGGATTTCTTACGCTACCGTAAGCGATGATTTTGCCCTGGTGTCTCCGACCTTTAGTTCGCGATTGGATTTCCGACCCCAATACGTGGCGGATATCTTTTATGACGGTTATTATTATATAGTAGACAAGACCGACATCCATACCAAGGAAGCGGGCAGTTATTCCATGACAGTCTCTATCAACGACATGCCCGACTCCGACATTCTTACGTGGCAGACTTTTATCGCTTCACCTTTCTACAGCAATTACACCACACGCCAGATAGGAGTGGAAATTGTAGGAGGCGAACGCTTCTCGCTATCCCTCTCTCCCGACAGGCATAACTATGCTCCTGGCGACAAGGTGCGTCTTTCATGGGGAGTAAATACCAGTTTTTTTAATTCGGAAAGCAGACTGAGGATAACGCTCTCGACTGATTATGGAAAAACATTCAACTACATCCTTGCGGCCTCCGTTCCGGCCCTTGATGGCGAATGTGAGGTTGAGATGCCTGACTTGAAGATAGATAATCTTGACGTGGATTTTTCCACTGCAGTTCGTTCCGTCCGTGCAGGTATAATACGCATTGAGGAAATAGGCGGTGCGGCATACACACTTTCGTGCCTTACACCGGAGGGTGGTGGCGGTTTTCTTCTTTCCGGCAGTAATACTCCAACATCCATCTCCATTCCCGGTGCCGGCAAATCGTCAGCAGGTTGCATCTACGATGTCAGTGGACGAAAGGTTTCGGCAAAAAGTGCTTCGTCACTGCCTGGAGGTATGTATATATGCAATGGAAAGAGGGTTATCGTGAAGTAATGTTCCCAAGTAAGATGTGGGTTGTGGTAAACCTATGTGATAACTAATTTATAGACGCCACCTGAAGTCAATATAGACAAAAAAAGAGAGGAAGGACATAAAGCCTTCCTCTTTCTTTCATATAATTAGTCTATGATAGCAAACTCATGGAACGAATAAAACAGGTCTGGATTATCTTCCTCATGTTCCTCTATGTAGTCATCTAGGGCTTGGCTTACTGCATTAACACCTGCTTCAACCTTATGCCCTACTATCTCAGAAACATATTTAGCTGCTTTATCAATTGTTTGAAAATACTGGCTACAAAGTGGCTGCAATTTCACTACAAAACAGGGAATTCTTGTACTTATGCTACTCCAGAAAATGAAAGAAGGAAAACCGTCATTTAGTCTCATTAACACAACGACGGCAATCATATTCTAAGACCGTATAAACAAAAAATCTCCTGCAACCATTACGGTTACAGGAGATTTCTTTTATGATGTAATTTACTGAAAATCAGTTATTACTTCTTGTTAAGCGCGAGGTCCACATTAACGGCGCAAGCCACGGAGCAACCTACCATGGGGTTGTTGCCGATACCGAGGAAACCCATCATCTCAACGTGTGCGGGAACAGAAGAAGAACCGGCAAACTGAGCGTCAGAGTGCATGCGGCCGAGCGTATCGGTCATGCCGTAAGAAGCGGGACCGGCTGCCATGTTATCGGGGTGAAGGGTGCGGCCCGTGCCACCGCCAGATGCTACGCTGAAGTAGGGCTTGCCCTGAAGCACGCGCTCCTTCTTGTAAGTACCGGCAACGGGGTGCTGGAAACGAGTGGGGTTGGTAGAGTTACCCGTGATGGATACGTCTACATCTTCGTGCCACATGATGGCTACACCTTCGCGAACGTCGTCGGCGCCGTAGCAGTTAACGGCAGCGCGGGGACCGTTGCTGTAAGGAGTTTTCTTCACGATGTTAAGTTCGCCCGTGAAATAGTCGAACTTGGTCTGCACGTACGTGAAACCGTTGATGCGGCTGATAATCATGGCAGCGTCCTTGCCGAGACCGTTGAGGATGCAGCGCAAGGGCTTGTCGGCGGGTCTTGATTTGTTGGCCATCTGTGCAATCTTGATAGCGCCTTCGGCGGCTGCGAAGCTCTCGTGGCCGGCGAGGAAAGCGAAGCACTTGGTTTCGGGAGAGAGCAGACGGGCTGCGAGTTTGCCGTGGCCGATACCTACCTTACGGTCGTCGGCTACGGAACCGGGAATGCAGAATGCCTGCAAACCTTCGCCGATGTATTCGGCAGCCTGAACAGCGTCTTTTGCCTTCTCTTTAAGCGCGATGGCAGTACCAACGACGTATGCCCATTTAGCATTTTCAAAGCAAATCATCTGCGTTTCTTCACAGGTCTGATAAGGATCGAGGCCAGCGGCTTCACAGATTTGGTTGGCTTCTTCGATAGAAGCGATGCCGTGTGCGTTAAGACAAGCGAGAATCTGCTTGATACGACGGTCTTGTGACTCAAATTTTACTTCTCTAATCATAATTGCAGTCCTCCTAATTAGTCTTTACGTGGGTCGATTGATTTAACTGCGCCGTCCTCTTCCTTGGTACGGCCGTAGGTGCCGGTAACGCTCTTGAGGGCTTCGTCGGCGGGTACGCCTTTCTTGACAGCGTCCATGAACTTGCCCATGTGTACGAACTCGTAGCCGCACACCTGGTCGTCCTTGTCGAGATACATCTTGGTGATGTAGCCTTCGGTGAGCTGGAGGTAGCGGGTGCCTTTAACCTTCGTGCCGTAAAGCGTGCCGCACTGCGATACAAGGCCTTTGCCGAGGTCTTCAAGGCCTGCGCCGATCACGAGGCCGCCTTCGGAGAATGCGCTCTGCGTGCGTCCGTAAACGATTTGCAGGAAAAGTTCGCGCATGGCCGTGTTGATGGCGTCGCAAACGAGGTCGGTGTTGAGGGCTTCGAGAATGGTCTTGCCGGGAAGGATTTCGCTGGCCATAGCGGCAGAGTGCGTCATGCCCGAGCAGCCGATGGTTTCAACGAGGCATTCTTCGATAACGCCTTCCTTAACATTGAGCGTGAGCTTGCACGCGCCCTGCTGAGGTGCGCACCAACCCACACCGTGTGTCAGGCCGGAGATGTCCTTGATTTCTTTGGCTTGCACCCACTTGCCCTCTTCGGGAATGGGAGCGGGACCATGATTGGGGCCTTTGGCCACGCAACACATGTTCTTTACTTCGTGTGAGTATTCCATGTCTTTTATAATTATAAAATAAGGGTTTTGCTTTTGCAAAATTAGCGGTATCGGCAATATCTGCCAAACTTTTATATTGCTTTTTTGCGCAGAAAAGCGCGTTTTGTGTGCTTTTGCTTAGCAGTAAGGCGTATGCGCCACGGAATTATGCTTTATTTGACGGCAACACGAAAGATTTTTCGCCCACGAGTTTTTATTTTTGCCCACGAATCTCACGAATTTACACGAATCTTTTCCTTGCGTTTTTAAATGGCGACCTGTTCGGTCGCACGAATCTTCACGAATTCAATATTTTCGGCTGCGCTCGGCAATTTAAGTAAACTTAATTGCGCTCACTTGCACGAAAATTCAATGTTTTTGGCTGCGCTCGGCTATTCAATCATATTATTAGTGTGATTCGTGCGACCGAACAGGTCGCCTTTAAATTAATTGAGAATGTTTCGTGTAAATTCGTGAGATTCGTGGGCAATAAAAATATTTCATTTTGTGGGTAAATAACCAGTTGGCAACTGGAACTGGCGGAGGCCGAAAAGGGGCAAGGCGGCCATGAACTGCTCCATCGCCTGTGCCGAAAGTTCTTCGAATTTCTCGAAATCCGTTTCGCGGAAATAAAACCATATTTCAACGGGTACGCCGCGCCCGGACTCCAAATTTGAAATGCGCGTGAGTATCCAGTCGTTCGTATTCACGTCTTTGCGGTTGTGCAACGTCTGTTCCACGTAATGGCGGAAGAGCGTGAGGTTTACCATGTTGCCGCCCTTGCGCTCGTCGGAGGTGAGATAAGCCGCAAACTTCTTGTCGGCAAGTTCCTGTTTGGTGAGCAGGCGCACGGTGTTGGCATCGATGTAGAGCGTTTTCTTGAAACGGCGGCTGCCGAGGTTTTGCATCGTGTCCCAATTCTTGAAACAGTCGCTTACGAGCGTGTAAGGCGGCACGGTGGAGACAGATTTGTCAAAATTGCGGACCTTAACCGTGGTAAGCGATATTTCTTCCACTGTGCCGTCGATGCCGAGTTTTTCTATCGTCACCCAGTCGCCCACCTTGAGCATTCGGTTGGCGGAGAGTTGTATGCCGGCAACGAGACCGAGGATAGAATCCTTGAACACGAGCATTAGCACCGTGGCCGCCGCGCCGAGACTCACCAATACAGTCAGCGGGTTACGCCCGAAAGCGAGGGCAATAGCCGTGATGCCGCAGAGGCTGTAAATGATGATGCGGGCAAATTGGAGTATGCCGAGCAGGTGGTGCTTTTGCATAAGTTCCTCGGCCACGCGACCTAGGTTTTTTACAAACGTCGTGAGCAGCCACATCACGGTGAGCGTGATGAAGACGGAGGTGCCGCGGTCGAAAAAGACGTAAAGCGTGGAAGTCGTCGCCCTGCCCGCCGTAGCGAAACAAAGTGGGAAGAGATGATAGAAGATGACGCCGGGCACGATGTTGCACATAGCGCGTAGCATCGTGGGCGAAAGGATATAGTCGTCCCAATGTACTTTTGTGCGTTTCACAAAAGCGCCTATGGGCGGCGCGATAACGTAGTGCAACACGAGCCCCACAATCCACGATAACAGGCAGACAGACAGCAGCGTGGCGGCAAAAGCTAAGCGCAGCGATGCCGCGAGGCTGAGGCCGTGGGCGAAGAGAAATTCAAATACGCTGTCGTAGATTGTGGAAATCATGGGTTAGGAGACGAGTTGACTAGTAGACGAGTAGACAAGTAAACGAGTAGACAAGTAAACGAGTAGACAAGTAGACAAGTAGACGAGTAAACGAGTAGACAAGTCTATCAATTGGCAGAAACAAACTCATCGAGGAAGCGCACGTCGTTTTCGGAGAAGAGGCGCAGGTCTTTCACCTGATATTTCAGGTTCGTGATGCGCTCAACGCCCATACCGAAGGCGTAGCCCTTGTATTTCTTGCTGTCGATGCCGTTTGCCTCGAGCACGTTGGGGTCTACCATACCGCAGCCGAGGATTTCCACCCAGCCCGTCTGCTTGCAGAAGGCGCAGCCCGTGCCGCCGCAGATGTTGCAGGAGATATCCATTTCGGCCGAGGGTTCGGTGAAGGGGAAGTACGAGGGGCGCAGGCGGATCTTGGTATCCGGACCGAACATTTCGCGGGCGAAGGTGAGGAGCACCTGCTTGAGGTCGGTGAACGATACGTCTTCGTCGATATAAAGTCCTTCCACCTGATGGAAGAAGCAGTGCGCGCGAGCCGAGATTGCCTCATTGCGGTACACGCGGCCCGGGCAAATCACGCGGATTGGCGGCTGCGTGTGCTCCATCACGCGACTCTGTACGCTGCTCGTATGGGTGCGCAGCACGATGTCGGGATGCTGCTCCACGAAGAACGTATCCTGCATGTCGCGTGCCGGGTGGTCTTCGGCGAAGTTCATGGAAGAAAACACGTGCCAATCGTCTTCCACCTCCGGTCCGTCGGCCATAGAGAAACCGAGGCGCGAGAAGATGTCGATGATTTCGTTTTTAACGATCGAGAGCGGGTGGCGCGTACCGAGTTGAATGGGGTAAGGCGTGCGCGTGAGGTCGAGGTCGTCGTGGGAGTCCTCTTTCGTGGCGAGCGACTGGCGCAGGTCGTTGAGTTTGTCTTGGAGCGCGGTTTTGAGGGCATTGATTTTCTGTCCCGTCTCGCGCTTCTGCTCCGCCGGCACGTTGCGGAAGTCGGCCATGAGATCGTTGAGCAGACCTTTCTTTCCTAAATATTTGATACGCAGTGCTTCAAGTTCTTTTTCATCGGCTGCTGCGAGGCTTTCCACCTCAGAGAGCAGGGCATTGATTCTTTCTGTCATGATGTTCTATATATATAATATGTAAGGCAAAGCCTCAAAAACAAGCGCAAAGTTAAATATTTCTTTGCAAATACCTATTTTCTTACGTGGAAAAGCGTTATTTTTGCCGCGTTTTACAGAAGACGATAAAGATGAAACGGTTTTTGTTTTTAATGTTGGCGTGCGCCCTGTTTTCTTTTTCGTGCACGCGCAAGGGGCAGCAGCCTGCCGAAGAAACGCTTGCCGACAGCGTGATTGCCGACACGGTTCCAACGGAGCCAGAGGTCGATTCCGTGACGGTGGCGCCCTCTAAAAAGGCCGACGGGCTATTCGATGATTTCATCTTTGTATTTATGAAGAATAAAGCGTTCCAGAAAGAACGCATCAAGTTTCCGCTTAATGTTGTGAAACAAGGAATTGCGTCATCTATAATGGAGAAAGACTGGAAGTACGACCCGCTCTATTCGCGCAACGATACTTACACGATTATTTTCGATAGCGAACGCTCGCTCAACGACCCTAAACGCACCGATTTGAAGCACGTGGTCGTGGAGTGGGTCTATCTCACGCAGCACAAGGTTAAGCAATATATCTTCGATAAAGAGCAGGGGCAATGGCGGCTTACCGAAATCAATTCGCATCGCTTTGACAAAAACGAAAACAGCGATTTCTATCATTTCTACGCCCGCTTTGTGAATGATGAGGAATATCAGAGAGAACATATTGAAAACCCCTTCGCCTTCAAGACCTACGATTACGATAATTTCGAAGACATAGAAGGTTTGCTCGACGTGGAACAATGGCCCGACTATCGCCCGGATCTGCCCACCGAAGTTATGACAAACATCAATTACGGACAGAGTTACCGCTCCTCCACTAAGCGCATCCTCATGCTTTGCAGCCCCTCCGGCGGTATGGGTTGCAACCTCACGTTTGAGAAAAAGGACGGAAAGTGGCTGCTCACGAAACTTGAAAATTGATTTTCCCTGTCTATTCGTTTACTTGTTTCACTTATTTACTCGTTTACTCGAAAATGATTACCCGAACCCCAGACTTTTCCCTACTTCATCATAACACGTTCGGCATCGACGCCCGTTGCCGAGAATTTGTGGAATACGACACAGAGGACGACCTGCTTGCCCTCTTGCCCGAGTTGCGCGGCACAAAATATTTCCACATCGGCGGCGGCAGCAACCTCGTTTTTGTGGGCGACTACGCCGGCACAGTGCTCCATTCCCGCATCAAAGGATTCGAACCGCTCGCTCCCGCCCCCGACGGCAGCCTGCGGGTGCGCATCGGTGCGGGCGAGGTATGGGACGAGGCCGTGGACTATCTCGTGGAGCACGGATATTACGGCGCGGAAAACCTGTCGTACATTCCCGGCGAAACGGGTGCGGCGGCCGTGCAAAACATCGGCGCATACGGTGCTGAGGTGGCCGACATCATTGAGAGCGTGGAGACCCTGCGCGTCAGCGATGGCGAGCGAGTAGTGTTCCTTAAAGAGCAATGCGCCTACGGCTATCGACAAAGTATCTTCAAGGGTGCGGCGCGAGGGCAATATATCGTTACCCGCGTCACGCTTCGCTTGCAACCCGCCTTCACACCGAGCATCGGCTACGGCGCAATCGGGCGAGAGGTGGAGCGTCGCGGCATAGACTTGCCTGCACTCACCGCCCGCGAGCTACGCAATATTATAATAGATATTCGCCGCAGCAAGTTACCCGAGCCCTCTGAGGTGGGCAGCGCGGGTTCTTTCTTCATGAATCCCGTGGTGCCGCGCCCGCAGTTCGCGGCTTTGCAGCAGCACTATCCCGACATGCCGCACTACGATGCGCCCGGCGGCGTCAAGATTCCTGCCGGCTGGATGATAGAGCAATGCGGCTGGAAAGGGCGCACCGTGGGACGCGTCGGTGTTTACGACAAGCAGGCACTGGTGCTGATTAACGCCGGCGGCGCAACGGGCCGCGAGGTCTACAATCTTGCCCGAACCATCGCCGCCGACGTGCAGGCAAAGTTTGGAATAGAGATTACGCCCGAGGCAAACTTTGTGGAGTGAGATAAGCATTAGCACTGATTTCCTAGATGTACTCGGCGGTTAGGCATTTTCCATTCTTGAAAAAAGGCAATTATTATGGAGAAGAATGAGATACAGTTTTTAATTTATAACATGCCTGATGCTAATGGCAAAGTGCAAGTAGTCATCAAGGACGAAACGCTTTGGTGTACGCAAAAGGCTATAGCGCAGCTCTTCGGCGTGGGCGTGCCTGCTATTAGCAAGCATTTGAGGAATATTTTTGAAGAAGGGGAGTTAGATAAAATCACGACTGTTTCCAAAATGGAAAAAGTCGTTAATCGAGGCTTTAGGGGATGTGTTTCAGAGGAGGTCGATTTCTACTCCCTCGATGCCATCATTGCCGTGGGTTATCGTGTTTCGTCAATGAAAGCAACACGTTTCCGCCAATGGGCTACGAAAATACTTCATGAATACATCAAGAAGGGTTTTGCTATGGATGATGAGCGGTTAAAGCAGGGAACGGCAGTATTTGGCAAGGACTACTTTAGGGAACTACTCGAACGCATTCGCTCAATCCGTGCAAGCGAACGGAGAATATGGCAACAAATTACGGATATTTATGCGGAATGCAGCACCGATTATGACAGGAACGCTTTAACCACAAGAGATTTCTACGCCATGATACAAAACCGCTTCCATTATGCTATCACTGGGCAGACGGCGGCAGAAATAATTTATTCTAAGGCCGATCACACAAAAGAGCATATGGGATTGACTACATGGAAAAACTCTCCTGATGGCCGTATCTTGAAATCTGATGTCAGCATCGCCAAAAACTATCTGCAAGAGAAAGAGATACGACAACTTGAACGCGCTGTTACAGGTTTCTTCGATTATATTGAAGACCTCGTTGAACGTGAAAACACATTTAATATGGAGCAGTTCTCTGCCAGTGTCAACGAGTTTCTCGCTTTTCGCCGTTATAAAATATTGCCAGACAAAGGAGCATTATCTGCGGCGCAAGCAAAGAAAAAAGCGGAAGAAGAATACGATATTTTCAATAAGTCGCAACGCATTGACTCTGATTTTGACAAAGCGCTTAGAGGGTTGTTGCGGGACCATCAAAAATAACGCCACCACCATGCTCAAACTTACGATATTAGGCAGCGGCACAAGTTGCGGCATTCCCGTCATAGGCTGCGACTGCCCCGTATGCACCAGCACCGACCCGCGCGACAAGCGGCTGCGCACCTCGGCATTGATAGAAACCTCCGAGGGCGGCACTATCCTCATCGACTGCGGCCCCGACTTCCGCCAGCAAATGCTGCGCCTGCCCCGTGCCGTGCGCCCCGATGCCGTGCTACTCACGCACAAGCACCACGACCACGTGGGCGGCATCGACGACCTGCGCCCCTTCGGCTGGCCCGATGCCGTGCAGATATATGCTGATGAAGATTGCGCCGACGATGTGCGCAGCCGCTTCCCTTACAGTTTTGTGGAAAACAAATATCCCGGCGTCCCGAACCTCTCGCTGCACACGTTGCACCCCTTGCAGTCCTGCCGCATTGCGGGCACGGAGGTGCTGCCCCTGCCCGTGATGCACGGCAAACTGCCCATTCTCGGTTTCCGCATTGGCGGACTGGTGTACATCACGGACATCTCCGCCCTTCCGCTCGAGGCCATGCCCTACGCCAGCGGTGCGAGCATCCTCGTGCTCGGTGCCCTGCGCCACAAGCCGCACCACAGCCACGAAACCGTCGAAGAAGCCTGCGCCCTTGCCCAACGCTTGCAGGCGCGCGATACTTATCTCATCCACATGTGCCACGATATGGAATGTCACGCCGAGGCGGAGACCCGCCTCCCAGCGCATATACATCTTGCCTACGACGGACTGGAATTGGTAGTTGAGGAATAAACTTTGATTTATACAAATTCAAAATTCTTACACACTTTTTCAGATTTGCCCAAACGGAGATAAATCATTAAATTTGCCTTGTAAGCAGGAAGAGCGGCGCACGTCGTTCTTCCTGCTTTTGTTTTATCCGCAACTATCAGCAAGCTCGTAAAAATTATCAGCAAGCTCGTAAAAATTATCTCCGTGATCGTGAAAATTATCTTATAGGATAGTTTTTACGGTCATATAGGATAGTTAATCCGAACTTACGAAAGCGCAAGAATTTTCTGCCTGAAAATTTTCAGCAAGTACGTCAGCGTTATATTTTCCTAAACTTTCAAAATTTCCGAAAAAGCAGAAGCGTAAAAATTGCAAACGGCAAAATCACGCTCTGCGCAGAAAGGAAAAAGGCGATAACGTTTGTTTGCGATTGGTGAAACAGGAGCAGAATTTTTGTATCGCTGTGCGTGACTGGAAACCAGTCCTTCGGCGTAGTGCCTCTTCTTTGAGATTTTCGGCTGCGCTCGGCATAGCCCGAACAAGTTCGGCTCTGCGCTCGCTTGCACGAAAATTCCAGGCACTTAGTATTAATCTTACAAACACTCCATTTTAGGATTTCGTTGCGCTCAATAATATTTTCGAAAAAGCAGAGACGTAAAAATTGCAAACAGGGAAATTACGCTCTGCACAGAAAGAAGATGGTTTACGCTATTCTTGTGATATATGCGGCAAAAGGGACTCATATCTAACTCCCGATTTCTTCCCGCAAACATAGGCGATAGCATGAGCGTCGCCTTGTATGAGCTTGTCAAGATATAATGGCTCACCCTCTATTATCATACAACATTGAAAGGTGTCGCCTTTATGTAAGCGAGTATTTTGAGATGCCATGACTCGAAACGTAAGATTACCTATATACTCAATGTCGCACACTCTGTCCGGTTGCCAGGTGAGGCGAATGCAATCGCCGGGGTCTAAAGCAGAAGTCACGCTCAGTCGCCTGTTCAATACGGGATTACTCTGTTCTTCCTTTGGCAAGACAGCATTTCTGCAATAGTCTTCCCAATTGCGATAACCCAAGAATTCAGCCAAAATAGAAAGCGTGCCGACTCTGGGTGTAACGTCTTCGCTCAAATACCCCCAAATGCGCATCAACGTGGTTCGGCTGACGAGCACGTGCAGTCGTGAATAGATATTATCTCGCAAAAAGATAAAGTCTTTGGGCGTCTTTATCTGATGATTAAGGGCAGTCTCAATTTCCTTGCATAACTGTTTTATCATAGTCGTTTTTCAGTTGATTATATCGTTTCATCAATTTCGTTATCAGATTGCCGTCATAAACGACGAGGGCGTTTGTGATTTCTGCCATCTCTTTTTCAGAGAATTTGCCGCTAATTTTCGTTAGATAGCGATTATAGGCAGCGCTGCTTTCATGAATCCTTTTGAAAATTTCCATATTCAGATTGTCAAAAGATTTTAGTGTGTCGAGATGATGCATAACGCCGGCGCTCTTAATGGCATTGTTGATAACATTCTTCCCATTTTTGATAGCATTTTCAACTCTCATCCTCTCTGCCTCTTGAGCCTGTTTTTTTTGCAACAATTCCATGTGAGCAGCCGAAACTCGCTCCAGACGAGCATTCAGCGATGAAACGGTGTCGTGAACCCCCATTTGTTGCAGTTTGTTGCTGCTCAACTGTTGTCTGAGTTCGTTTATTCTAAGGGATTGGGCTATAAATATGAAAGCAGCGGCCACGACCAGTAATACAACAACGACCCATGCAAATACCGTTTTGATCTTATCTCGTTTCGAGATGGCATCCAGCAATTCTGATACATTCCGGTATCGAAGTTCTATCGGTTTCAGACACCTCTGTATAATATGCTTAAAACCATACCCCAGATTCATTTTGCCATAGACAACACCAAGGCTATAAATGTCGTTCCGCACATCTGCTACAGACGTTTGCATTTGTTCCGGTGACATATATTGAGGAGTTCCCGCCGGTTGTTTCAAAATAGCGTAACTGCAGGTATCCGCAAACCCGAAGTCTATCAGTTTTATGCTGGTGCTATTTTTTGTGACAATAATATTCTCCGGCTTCAAGTCACGATGAACAATACCTTTAGAATGTATATAGTTTACTGCCTCAGCTAACTGAATCGCAATTCTTTTTCGGTCTTTGCAGGCATGATTTTCCTTTAGCCATTCTTTCAGCGTCGTGCCTTCCACATATTCCATCACTATGCAGTAGCCAAAGTCTTCTACCATTTCCAGACCTACTGTTGACACCACAAAAGGATGCTCCAATTGCATTAGCAATTCGAGTTCTTTTCTAAGCCGTTGTATATAGGCGGTTTCATTAGCTACCTGCTTGTTCAAACCCTTTAGCAACCACCAACGCCCATAGCGTTTGGCTTTTGCCACTATGTTTACGTCCGATGTGTTGAATATTGTCACATCCGTAAACTTCCTACTGATTCCTTCGAATGAATCCATCAGGTAGCCTGAAGCCGACGAATCATAATCCTGTTGCATATCGCAAAATTAGTAACATTTGTGCAAAAGAAAAAATTGGTAAACAAAAAGAAATAATGCATAATGTATAAAAGGGATGAAATGGAACAGGATATGTAATCCCTCTTGCACTAATTTTGCGCCAAGAAACATCAGAGCAAATACTCCTAATGGTATTATCTGAGTTTTCCGAGAACAAAATTTTATTACTAACCAAATCTTTTACTTAAAAATTAAAAAAAATGAAAGTGTTAAAGTATTTATCATTCGCAGTACTTTTGATGTGCCTTGCTTCATGTAGTGAAGAAAACAGTGTCACGCTCAAAGTTGAAGCAGAACTTGGCGAGTTAGCTAATTATATTAAGCTGACAGACCAAGAAGTTGTTGTCAATATGTCAGACGAGAAAGATGATGATGGTGTAGATTGTAAGGTAATCACATCTTCATTAGCATTAGAGGTTACAAAATCTGTTGCGTCAAACTACTCTATGGATTTTGACGTTGAAGTTCTTGATAAAAATCACGTTAAAATAGGTACGCTTCCTCACTTTGAAATTGAGGAAGGCTATGACTATGATAATGGGGATTTAAGCAATTACCTTTATGCCGGATCTGTGCGAGCTCAAATGAAACGCCGAACAAAGGTAGCGAAACTCACGCCCGAAGATCAAGAAAAGTGGGAAAAAATCCTCAAAGAAGGAGCCTATATCCTAATAAAGCCAGGATATTCAGATGCAGAATATGCAGAATATAAGGCTAAATCTTCAAATACTGAAGTTTTAGAATCTTCTAACGGCACAACCACGGAAGATGAAGATATTGCCGACAGTTCTTCAGCCTCTTCTCAAGATTGGGATGCAATGTTAGACTCTTACGAGGAGTATGTTGACAAATACATCTCTTTACTTAAGAAAGCGGCTGAAGGCGATAGGACTGCCATAACAGAATATCCGGCTCTCATGAGTAAAGCTCAGGAATTTTGTGATAAGATGGAAAATGCTAAAGGTTCAATGTCTGCCTCACAGCTGGTACGCTACACAAAAATTACCGAGAAGATGCTAAAAGCAGCACAGAAATAGCGTTAAATACAAGCGGACCTTAACCGTTACACCCTACGCGCGTTTTTACTTCAAAAATGGGAAATTAGAGAAGTGGTTATTCCTTGAGAAATAAGGGATACCACCGCTCAAAAAAAATCGTTCAACAATATTAAAAACAACAACTATGAAAAAATTCTTTTTCTTTCAAACTCTGCTTTTAGCTTTATTTATGTTGATGTCTTGTTCATCAACAAGTGGTGACTTTATTAGTGCCTATGAGGAGGCAACTAAAGAATTGGAATCTGCAACCAGTAATGATGATTGCGATAGAATCCATGACAAGTTGATGCATAGGCTTTATGAGATTACTCAAGAAGATCCAGATTGGGAAAAAGCACTCGAAGACGAAGACGTAAAGAAGGCTTATCAAGAATGGAATGAGGCATTAAAAAATGCTACTACCGACAATCACTGGTTCTTTATGGTATTTTGCACTCCTGAATGTGCGATAGATTATTGCCAAAGGAAGTAATATGCGCTTTTGCGTAAGCATCAGAAATACACAAAAATAACCGAGAAGATACTAAAAGCAGCACAGAAATAGCGTTAAATACAAGCGGACCTTAGCCATTTATTATAAATAACGAGAAAGTTTCATATAAATGCACCTTTGGCTGCGGCTCGGCATAGTCCAAGTA
>ERZ809074.732-NODE-732-length-48842-cov-5.222518_pt1 | contig 48842 bp, 73 predicted proteins | sample MGYA00520795_ERZ809074 | MGnify/ENA primary metagenome ERZ809074 (study PRJEB31570, sample SAMEA3212989) | Homo sapiens | biome: human-gut; feature: human gut; material: fecal | place: Sweden | collected 2011 ...
AGGGAACCTTTCCTCAGAAAGGTTCCCTCCCCCCTCCCAATGCTTTCTTCCCCCAATCCACTACACCTTCTTCGCCATAACGTTGCGCCCGGCGAGCATACCGAACACGCAGCAATCAAGAATGGCGCAACCGCCAAGACGCATGGCCCCGTGAACGCCCGAGGTAGCCTCGCCCGCCGCGTAAAGGCCGGGAATGGGCGCGTCGTCGAGCACGCTCACCACTTCAGCCTTGGGCGTGATGAGCGCCCCCGCAAGGCTGTAGGTCAGGTTCGGCTTCACCATCACCGCATAGTACGGCGGCTTGTCCACCTTGTTGTTCTTGGTCTTGGCGAAATCGGCCTTGAAAGCCGTATCTTCGCCCTTCTCCGCCATCGCGTTGTATTCCTCAATGGTCGCCTTGAGCGCATCCAGCGGAATCTTGTAATGCTCCGCCAAATCTTCAAGGCTGTCATGCTTGGTCACATAGCCCGCACCGGCGTTCTTTTCCATGCGGTGCTTGTTTTCCACCAGTTCGTAGGCATCGCCGTCAAGAATGGACAAGGGCATCCGGCGCCCGTTGGAGGCCAATACCTTGCTTGCGGCGTGGAAGATAGCCACACGATCCGCGCTTTCGCTCACGAACCGCTTGCCCGTGGCAGGGTCGATCATCATGCCGAGCGGCTGCTCGTCCGTGCACGGGAAGGCCGGGCGGTACAGCGTGCCGTTGATCATGCGGGCCCCGACGGCGGCAAGCATACGATACCCGGAAGCCGTCGCGCCGGGATGCTCGGTCGTGAACGCACCGTCAAACTGCGGCAGTTCCTGCGACCGGAAGGCGCGATCCGCCTCAAAGCCGCCGGTACAGCAGATTACGCCCCGTTTCGCCCGGTAGCGCACGGGCGTCCCGCCCTTGTTCTCGAGATCGTCCGATTTGAGCCGCGTATTGAAATGGTAATCCGTACGCGCCGCAACGCCTTCGACCCGTCCGTCACGATCGAGCAGCAACCGGTCGACCTTGCAGCACAAGATGAGCTGGCCGCCCATCTTGAGATAGCTTTCGCGCAGGGGAGCCAATAGACCCGTCGCGCCGTTGTAGTCGGGCTGAAGCAGGCGCTTGGCGGTCATGCCGCCGGGCATCATCACGGTATCCTTGAATTTCGCGCCGTGTTTGACGATAAAATCGAATGCCTCGACGCCGTTGCCCACCAGGGTCTTCGTCAGTTCGGGATGGCAGAAGCCTTTCCCGGCCTTGAGCAGATCCTTGAGCATGGCTTCGGGAGAGTCTTCAATGCCTTGTGCCTTTTGGAGCGGGCTGCCGGGCACGGAGATGGTCCCGTTGCTGATAGCCGTGGAACCGCCGATCATGCCCATTTTTTCGAGCAGGGCCACGCGCTTGGCTCCGCTCTCAAGAGCCGACAGGCCCGCCACGAACGCAGCGAGGCCGCTGCCGATGACGATGACGTCGAAGGTCTCGGTCCAGTCGGCGTCCTTGGGTTTCCGGGGCTTGGCGAGGGCCGGAGCCGCCGCGAGACCGCACAGGGCCACTGCGCCCGTCTGGATAAAAGCTCTGCGTGTTTTCATAAGGACCTCCGAACAGCATTTCCCAAGGCTCTAGAAAGAATAATCGCGGGTGTCAACAGAAAGCGCGCGTCCGAAAGCGGCCTTGCGGGGCGCGTCGGAGCGCATTCGAGAAAAATCCCCCAAAGGCAACGGCATGATCCGAGCATCAAAAGATTTTTCCGTTCCCCCCGCGTCGCTCAACAATCCGCAGCACCGCTTCGAATATGCCGGAAAACCAATGTCCTTGGCAAAAAGATATACAGGCTTCGACATTTCCGGCATTCCGCAGTAGAACCGCTCTCGGGCGCCATTCCGGAAATCAGAGAAGAACGCCCTGCCGAGCCAAAAGCTCCTCAAGGAACGACCGATGCGCAAACTGATTTTCTGCCTCTGTTGCCTGCTCTGGGCCATCCCGGCCTGTGCCGGCGATCTCGAATTGGATCTTGAATGTCTGCAAGAAGCCTACCCCGGATTCATTACGGGCACGGAAACCGACGACGCGGGGCATGTGTGGTTCCTCACCAAGAACGGCGGACGTCTCCTCTATGATGACGGGAAAATGAAAAGCCATGCGGAACTGCTGGAAAATGCGGATATTGAGGACGCCATGCGCCAGCCTTACCCGCTGGAACCCGAACGCCCGGATTTCGCGCCCGATGAGGAGCCGGGGCGCATCCGCTGTTATCCCCTGCTCAAGGCTTTGTACGGGGCGGACCAGCGTTCCGTGGAACGGGGAATCGTCCGTACGCTGTTCGGCGGCAAGACCAAGGTGCGCCTTGCCGCCCCCGCCGCCGAAGCGTTCCAGCGCATCAACGCGGCGTGGAAACTCCGGCCCGCCGATCCCGAACTGAACAGCTATTTTTCGCCCATCTACGGCTACTTCTGGCGCGCCATCGCCAAAACGAACCGCCTGAGCCCCCACAGCTTCGGGATTGCGGTGGATCTCAATCCCGACAAGGGTCCGTATTGGCAATGGAGCAAACTCCGCCCGCATCCGTTGCAGAAGACCTTCCCCTCCGCCATCGTCTCACTCTTTGAGGACAACGGCTTCATCTGGGGCGGAAAGTGGGAGCATTTCGACCTCATGCATTTCGAGTACCGCCCCGAACTGATCATCAAGGCGAAAAAATTGCGGGCACAGGCGAACGGGGAAAAGCCCGAAGACGCATCGTAGCACAGTGGCGCAGTGGAAAAAGCGGCCCGGCACTGTCCGCGCCTGAGGCATGAAAAAAACCGCTGCGACTGATGCGGTCGTGGCACCCTCCAATCACACGCTTAAGGAAGAAAAAATGGATCCTCAGAAACTGGTAGAGCATTTCAGCATGTCCCCGCATCCTGAAGGCGGTTTTTTCGCCGAGACATATCGCAGCCAAGGAGCGATCCCCGCCGACGCCCTGCCCGGTTTCGGAGGGACGCGGAACTTCTCCACGGGGATCCTGTTCCTCTTGCGCCGGGGAGAATATTCCCATCTGCACCGGCTGAAACAGGACGAGATGTGGCATTTTTATCTCGGAGCCCCCCTGCGGCTGGCGATAGTCAGGCCGGACGGGACCGCAGAAGAAATCCTTTTGGGGCAGGATGTACTCAACGGCCAGTACCTCCAATACACCGTCCCAGGCGGCTGTTGGTTCGGCGCTACTCCGGCGGAAGGTTCCGATTTTGCGCTTGTGGGCTGTACCGTGGCTCCGGGATTTGATTTTGCGGATTTTGAAATGGCCGATCCCGACGTTCTGGGGCAGACCTTCCCCCACGCCGCCGGGCTGGTACGTGAATTCTGTTAGAGTAAGAGGGCGTTAGGATGGAGCCGAACATGTCCAAACAGTATGTGGTCAGCGCGTGTCTGGCGGGTGAATCCTGCCGGTATGACGGAGGCTGCTCTCCTTGTCCGGCGGTACAAGCGCTGGTCCGCACGGGGCAGGCCCTACCGGTGTGCCCGGAAGTCCTCGGGGGGCTTCCGACGCCGCGCGTTCCCTCGGAAATCAGGGGCGGGCGTGTCGTCGCCAAAGACGGAACGGATGTGACCGGTGCCTTTACCTGTGGGGCAGAGGAAGCTTTGCGGCTGGCGTTGGAAAACGGCTGCACAGCGGCGATCCTCAAGGCCCGCTCTCCTTCCTGTGGATCTGGGGAAATCTATGACGGCTCCTTTACCGGAACCCGCGTGCCGGGCGAAGGCGTTTTCGCCCGTATGGCACGTGAGGCGGGACTCGAAATCTGGAGCGAGGAGACGTTCACCGAAGGAAGATAGCTTTTATGCTCAATACATTGTTTTTATTAATTATATAATTGTTTTTCTGCACCATTCCGCACCAAGTTGGTGCAATCAGGGAGGCATGTAGCTGCACGCCGTTGGGATGATGCCAGCGCATGAGTGTAGAATGCCCCTGTTGTGGTGATGTTCTTGTGCCCAAGTTGCGCAGCCACTGCTGCGATGTCCACCCCATTTGCCAGCATTTCGGAAGCAGCAATATGCCGTAACGCGTACATAGGCATAAGTACGCCGATTTTTTTACATGCTCTATCCCATGACTTGTGGTACATGGAGGAGGTCACTGCCGTGCCTTTTCTCCCACGGCAAACGAGGGTTTTTCCAGCTGCCATGTCTGACTTGAACCGTAGCCACGCTTCGGCAAGATATGCCTCTGGCGGGAATACAAGTTTTGTAGTACAAACTTTCGGCATGTAAACGCACACGGTTCTAGCCTTCCAGTCGAATGCCGACCATTCGAGACGGAAAAGTTCGGATATGCCGGGACGCAGACATAGGGCAATGGCGGTTTGGGCTGCCCATTGAAGCCACGGCGGGAGCACAGGAAAGAGTTTGTGAAAGTCTTCCAGCGTTCCCGTCCGTGGCTTGTTTTTTGCGCCTGGGAGTTGCCGATATTTCCCCCAAGGATTCTCATGGAGCAAATCCTGTTCGACGCACCAATTGATTGCGGCCTTGAGTTTTGAAACGTAGGAGTTGATGCTTGTCATAGTCAGGCCATCATTCCTGCACCTCTCGCGCACATTTTCGAGGTCACGACGTGTCAATGTGTCAACAAAACGGTCGGCAATAAACTCCGCTGGACCTTCCCGGTGATAGCCGTTTTGCCTGTCATGGCCACAGACCAAAAACTCGTACGTTGCTATGGTTTTTTCGGCGTACGCAGTGTTCTTTAAGTACACCAGCACCGCCTCCAACAGCGTCAGGCGCGTGTTTTCCACCTTATCATATTGGCAATCCGCATCGAACTGCCGGGCCTCTTCATCAGTACGGAAAGAGCGCTGTTTCCAGCGCCCTTCTTCATCTTTGAACTTGACGACAAATCTGCCGTCACCGCGCTTTGCTACGCTCATGAGAACCTCTCTTCAAGCCAGCAAAAAGCGCCTTCCCTGATTCTGGGGATAGCCTATCGCGGGAAGGTTTTCTAGTCCCTTGGTTGAGTTCGAGCAGTTCGAGAAACCGTTGGTAGAGACGTTGGTCTTCAATCTCTAACTCCCGACGCCGCTGTACGATTGAGCGGATTTCCGAGATTGTCGTTTCCATCCTTTCTCCTTTCATCCTACGCGGCCCGCTCGTACACCCGCGTCCCAATCTCAGCGATCTGCGGGTCGACCTTTTCGAGCGCATTGCACAGCGTGGTCAGCGTCTTGAGCAGGTTGTGCCAGTGAAGGCCCCGGAAGTAGGCGGGGCAAGTGTTCCGGCAGTCCTCAAGGAAGGTCAGCCCGGCCCACACTCCAGAGGCCCACAGGCTCCATTTCTTGGCGTCATCGGTTTCAGCAAGTGCAGAATCGACGTGTTCCGCGAGGATATGGAACCTCCTGTCGAGATCTCGCTTTGCGTCAGCAGACAGCCTGCGCTGGACATCATCGCTACACCGTTCGATCCAGCGGTCGACCTTCTTGACTTGTCTGCCAAGGTCGCCAAGCTGAGGAAGCGTTTCGGGCTTGAGAAGGGATAGCGCCACGGTAATCATGGACAGGGCCAGAACACAGCGGGTGTGCTGGATGGCCTCGTGCGGGTACGGGATTACGGGGTTGATGGGTCTTCGCATGTCGTTTCTCCAGAAAAAGGGGAAAGCCCCGGACATTAGTGAGGGGCTTCCTTTGGCTTCATAAAAAAGTTGTCTAAAAAAGAGATTGAGAATAAGGTAGTTACAAATAGAGAGGAAAAGTGAAGTTTCTGAAGTCTTTTCAGGTGTAACCTACTGAAAAGCAGAGATACTTTTGTAAAAGCCTCTAGTTATCCGCCGTGTAGGCGGCTTAGAAGAAATTGGTACGGCCCTTGGGTACGGTGAAAATGTTATCCGCCGTGTAGGCGGCTTAGAAGTCGGCGGCCGGGCCTGATCGAAGGGGCGTTTCGTTATCCGCCGTGTAGGCGGCTTAGAAGATGAGGAAAGCCGGATCGAGCTTAGCCGCGTTGTTATCCGCCGTGTAGGCGGCTTAGAAGTGAATCCTTCAGATGAACCTTCATCATAACCGGTTATCCGCCGTGTAGGCGGCTTAGAAGAATCAGAAGCAGCGTCAGCATTGGAGGAGCCAGTTATCCGCCGTGTAGGCGGCTTAGAAGCGAGCGTGGATTGAGTTCAAGCGCGAAGGGGAGTTATCCGCCGTGTAGGCGGCTTAGAAGTCATAAGTTTTTGGAGCAAGGTCAGTTCTTCGGACATGCTTCCTCCAAATGTACACGCGGAATCAAAATATCCGCGCTGAGTCCCAGAAGTTCACGTAGTATCGCGATTTCTGCCTTTGAGGGGCATCTCTTGCCTGTCAGCAGTTCAGAAGTCCGTCCCCGACTTTTCAGATACTTTGCCAGCTCAGACTGAGAAACGCCAAGATGTCCCATCGCAGTTCTGATGAGTCTTGCTGTGAACAAGGCGTCCTCGTTCATTTTCCTTCCTCCACGGCCTTGAGCGCTGCGTCCTTGTAAAAAGTCATCCAGTGTGTGTCTCGGCGTTTCGTTGTCGTATGTCCAAAAACTGGGCGTCTTGAAAAGCAGGAAAGCACCTCGCGCAAGCTGATTTGTGTTTCGTTCCATTTGAAAATCAAAGTTCCGCCCGGTTTCAAAACTCTCCAGCACTCGTCAAATCCCTTCGATAAGTCTTCGCTCCACGTTAGCCTATTAAGGCTTCCATATTTTTTCTTTATCCAAGACGTTTCTCCCGCTTGCAAGAGGTGTGGAGGATCGAAGCAAATAAGAAAAAAGGATTCGTCAGGAAAGGGTAACTTGCGAAAATCGCATACCGTATCTGGATTCACTTCAAAAAACCTTCCGTCACAAAGTATATGCTTTTCTCGTCTGCGGTCACAAAATGCAGCACGACGATCATTTTTATTGAACCAAAGCATTTTTCCACCGCAACAGGGATCAAGAATTTGTGGCGTTGAGTTCATTTAGCCCTCCACGGCCCTGCTATGCGGTTTCTCATTCACATAGCCCTCCCGCGTAGATACAAACATCGGAGGTGGACGGTTCCATCAGGGACCGTATATCGTACTGCTTTCCTCCTCGAAGGGTTTTTGACCAGAGTACGACTTCGTCGATCTGCGCCGGGCCAGAACTTCCCGGAGTAGTTGCGGCATGAAAAAATGTAGCGCGGCGCAAGCGTGACACCGCCCGAACTTCCTCTTCCCAGTGACGGATCTTTTCAATCGCCCACGGGAAAAGCTGTGCGGTAATACGGATGTCGTTTTTTGAGGAATTGATGCAGGGTAGGCACCCAACGCGCTCAAATCCCATGCCATACAAAGGGTTCAGATTGAGGCCATGCCGCTGGTGAATGGCGACCACATCCTTCAATGTCCACCCCATAAGCGGACGGTAAATGGTCAAACCTTCGGAATCGGGCGATTGCTCCCACATAGGGTAGCATGACCTCTTGAGGGATTCTTCGCTGCGGATACCCTGCCAGCTAAAGACGTTATAGCCTTCGTCAATCAGAGGATGTTGTACCATGAGCAGGGGAAGCCGCTTCAGCCGCTGAGAGCAAAACGCTGGGATTCGGCTGGGGAACATGCCTTTGGAGCGGCACAAGTCAAGGAAAGGCACCCCGGTAGCTTCAAGTCCATGTGCGAGTGCAGAATCAACACGTTCTTGCGGCCATGGATTTTTTGTTCTGGCGACGGCCTTCCCAGATTCCAAAAAGCGCTTCTTGCGGGCCAGGTCCACAGTGAAATCAGCCTTGATGATCTGAACTTTCGGCCCTCCGGTGCGTTCATGCAGACGGGCCACATACTCAAGAGTTTCAGGGTGCTCATTGCCCGTGTCAGCGCAGACGGCAAGGAAATCGCCGTCAAGCAGTTCCAAGGCGTGAAGATAAGTTGCGCCGCTGTCCTTTCCGCCAGAGACAGATACGACATGCCTCATGTTTTCGCGCGGGATAAATGGGGGAATATGGGGGTGCCCAAGCATTATGCCACCCCCAAATCTAATATGATGGGTTCTGTGCTGTTTTCTCTGTTCATCCTTCCTTCTTCCGCGCGTTGTTCATGCAGCCGCGCCCCTGCATACTATCCACAACACCCAAAGAAAAAAGGCGACCCACATCAGTGTGAGCCGCCTTTCGTTTGGGGTCATTCGTCGCCTTCGTATGGTGTTACATCCAGCACGTTGTAGGCGTACCTGTGCCGTCGGGATGGTTTGCCCCCTTCCGTGATGGGGAGCACGCGCAGGTCGTAGTAGGGGTAGGAGGGGGTAAAGAGGATTTTATCGACCTTTGCCGGACTGGTGCCGTCGCGATCCCATCCGGATACGATGTCGCCTTCCTTATATGGGCAGGCGGCGACGGCGGCGTCACGTTTGGCGATTTCAAGAGCGTTCTTCGCCTGTTGCACGGCGCGTTCGCACCTTCTGACCTCATCAACGAGTTCCATGATTTCAGCGTCGTTCATTACCGTTCCGTGTGATGCGTGTTGAGGTTATGGGTTCATCTTTTGCCTGAGCTGGTCGGCAAGCTCGGGAACCACGCCGAGCAGGGCCGCCCGGAGTATCGGCTCAAGGCTCTCTGCCGCCTGCTGTTCCGACAAAACAGGCGTCGGGGGCGTATCCGTTCCCGCCACATACTGCGGGCCTTCTCCGGTGCGGATCCAAGAGGGATTGAGGCCTTTCTTATTGAAAAGCGTCAAGATCCAAGAATCGGGGATGTGGTTGCGCCGTTTCGCATCCGAGATGCTGCTCTGCTTCACACCGAGCAGGGCGGCGACATCCGTTTGCGTGCGCAGGCCCGTGGACTGAAGTATCCGCTCATAGGCGTCTTGGAAAGGCATGGCAAGTTCTCCTGTGAAGCCCCCGGATTGGGAGACTACCGTTTCGATCGCGGGCACCCGCACACGGGGCACGCCGCGAACTTGTGGCTTGTGCCGCACTTGGGGCATTCCGTCGGCGGCTTGCCACCGGAGGTTTTCAGCCCCTTGCAGGCGGCGTTGATGCGGGCGAAGTTCTTTGCCTTGCGCTTGCCCGTCCATTCCGGGCGGTTCGGGTCATCGTAGCCGGGCATGGTCAGCCTCCGCAGTAGCCGTAGCGGTCGGGGCAGGAAGCACAGTTGCACACTGCTTTCCTACAATCCCCATTATAGGAACACTTTCCCCCGTCCACTTTTCCGTCCCGCCACTTGGGGCATTCTTCGCCCGTACACTTTCCGTATTCGATGACTTCGTAGGCGATCCCGGTACCATTGGCGTGGTATTCGTAACTTTTGGTCGTCGGCATCAGCGGACAGGGCTGTTTTTTCGCCTGTTCTCTGGTCAGCACGGTATTCTCTCCTTCGGGGCATCCTTCCATGTCCAGCGGTCCTCGTCGCCGCCGTGTCCGGGATCGGGGTTCAGGCTGCACCCGCCGCAGGGGAAGCCGTCCACGGTGCTGGTGACGTGGGCGCAGGTCTTGCACTCGCGGCGCGGTTCCCAGTTGTCGGCATCGCCGCCGTTTGCCTGTGCGCAGGCCATGCAGGGCTCGGCCTTTTCCGTGCCGTCAGCGGAAAGGTGGCGGCACGACAGGCAGGTGCGGGCGTTGGCGGCGGGCGGCACGGGCAAGGTGAGCACTTCGGCCCGGCCTTCGCCGTTGTCCGCGGGCTTGTCCGGGGTGACGAGTTCAAGGCGGTGCTGCCGCTCCTCGGCGGTCATCGGGCGGCGGCTGATTTCCTTGCCCGTCACGGAATCGCACCATACGACCTCCATCGTCGTCCGATCTTCAAAGCGGTCGCAGGAGACGGTTTCAAACCGTTTGCCGGAACGGTATTCCGCTGCCGCTTCCGCAGCCTTGGAGACGGAAAGGTCGATGCGTGCCTTGTAGTCCTTCTTCACGGCGAGCAGTTCCGTTTCCAGCTTGTCGCGTTCGCGCAGGGCGTCCGCCATTTCGGAGCCCAGATCAAGGAGCTGTTCATCGGTGAGATCCACCAGCACCTCGATGTTTTCCCGCCCGCAGGCGCGGACGTCATGCGGCCCCGCATCGTCCGGGATGAGCCCGGTGTCTTCCCACGCCTCGCGCAGGATGTCGCAGGCGATGGTGTCGCCCACGTCTATGTCCTCGGCGTCATGCAGGAAGGCGTCGGTAGAGAGTTCCGTGCCGTGGCCGTGTTTGTCCGAGACGATGCAGCATTCGCCGTCTTCGGAGAACTCATGGATGGTGAGGGTGACGCGGACGTAATCCGTGGCGTCCTGTTGTTCCTGACTCATGAAAAGTCCTTTGCCGGGGTACATGCCCCCCGGCGGGCTCTATGGGGACGGCGCGGGAGGTGGGCGCCGGAGGATTAGAAAACTGTGACCATGCCGACCGTGCGGAGCATGGCAAGGGCCTCCTGTACGGTGTCCTCATACTTCGGCGCGTATTTGACGCTGAGGGTCAGGGTACAAGCCACGTTCACGGGCGGGGCGAAGGGGAACCCCTCCTCCTGCTCAATGAACGAATCGGGGCGCGGTTCCGCAGGTTTGACGACGGGGGTAGGCCTGCTCTCTTCGCGGGCCTCGGCTTCCGCCGCATACACCTGCCCGATGATGCCCGCAGCGTCCTCCCCGGAAATGTCCGGCGTCAGGCAGGCCGCAAACTTCGACAGGGGAAGCGCGAAACCGTGTTGTTCCGCCTGAGCCTTTGCCGTGGCCTCCACCAGCGCGATGCGGTCGGCTTTGGCCTGTTCCATCCGGCGGGTTTCTTCGCACTCCCGCTTGTATGCGGCGATGATCCGTTTGATATCCTCGTGGATCTCGGCTTGCCTCGTGGATTTGTTCAGCCATGAAGGGTTGATGGGGATGTCCAGTTCCGGCACACCTTCACAGCTCTTGATGTTGTCGACGACACACTGGACGGCTGCGCGTCGGCCTTCACGGTCGCGCCGCTCGAAGTCCTTGACCTGCGTGTCCAGCGCAGCGCGGGCATCCACGATGCGGGCGATCAGCGCCTTGACCTCGGCGTCGAACCCGTCCAGCGGCCCGGCAATCCGCCGCTTAATGTCCTTCCGGGCGTTGTCCATCCGTTCCTTGAGCCTGTTCAGCCCCGCCATTTCGTTTTTGATGGCGGGCACGTCGGCTTCCTGTACCTCCAGCCCCGCATACTGGGCTAGGACGGTATCCAACAGCGTGGACACGGCGTCCTTGTCCCATGTGATGACCAACGGCGTCGCGGTGACGTTCAGGTCGAACTGCGCCAGTCCGGTGGGTTGCATCTGCGCGGGCGGGAGGGCTTCCAGAATTTCTGCGGTCTGTGCCATATTCCTATCCTATTGGTTTTGCCTAAAAAGGCACGTCATCGAGGCCGGAGGCTTCGGAAGGGAAGGCGGGGCCGAGGTCTTCATAGTCGGCGGAGTGCCGCCCCTGTGTCTGGCGTCCGCCTCCCTGTCGGCCCTGCTGCCCGTCGCCGTCCCCCTTGCGGTCGAGGAACTGGACGCGCTGCCCCTGAATCTCGGTGACGTAGCGATCCTGCCCCTGCTGGTCCTGATACTTGCGGGTGGAGAGCCTGCCCTCGACGAACACGAGGCTCCCCTTGGCAAGGTACTGCGAACAGGTTTCGGCCTGCCGGTCCCAGAAGACGACCTTGTGCCATTCCGTCTTGTCGACCTTCTCGCCCCGGTCGTTGGTGTAGCCCTCATCCGTAGCCACGTTCAGGCTGCATACGGGCTTTCCGGCCTGGGTGTAGCGCATCTCGGGATCGCGCCCGAGCCTTCCGATGATCATCACCTTGTTGAGGCTGCTCATACAATCTCCTGCTGAGGGAAAGAAAAGCCCCGCCTGACTGTCCGGGCGGGGCTGTTGTTACGCGGCGCGTTCCTTGTCCTGCGCTTCGATCTTGCGCTGCCGTTCCCGGTAGGCGGCGTAGATGGTCCCACTGTCCGGGTGGTTTTCGGGGATGCCGAGCCGGGTTGCCGCCTCCTTGAGCGCGGTTACGGTTTCCGCCGCTTCAAAGGCGGCGATCACGGCGTCCAGCGGCACGAATTCGGGCGGGGTTCCGGCTTCGGCTTCGGCCTTGGCCTCGATCTCCCGGCGCTTCTTGCCGAACATGTTCTTGACCGCCTCGTAGTCAGGGTGTCCCTCGGTAATCCGATGGCGGTTGTAACAGGCGACGAACCCCGTACCGTCCCGCACTTCGCTCAACTCCTTGGCGAGGGCGGCGAGATCCACGCGCTCGGGCTTGGACTGCGGGGCGGGCTCGGGGGCGTTACGCCGGGGCGGTTCCCGGTCGTCGTCCCGCCTCCATGCGCCTTCCCCGTCGTCATCGTCGTCGGCCACCACGCCGACCAGCGCCGAAAGGGAATAGCGCCGGGCGTAGGTGATGGCGCTACCCATTGACTGGATGGCGTTCTTGGAGCCCGTGTTGTCGTAGGGCATCCTGCATTCCGATGCCAGCCATTGCCCCGACTCGTGCATCAGCATCGTCCTGACGTGCGCAACCCCTTCCGAGGGGAGGACAATCTGCGCGATGGAGAGGCCGTGCTTCGGAAGCACCTTGCGGACGGCGTCGATCATCGCCGTCAGGTCAGCGTATTTGCGCTTGAGCTTTCCCTCCTTCCCGACGGCGGCGGTGGAGTTCTTTTCTGCGGGTTCAAGCTCGCCCTGCGCGGCGGCAAGGGCCTTCGCCAGTTCGTTGATCTGTTCGCTATGGGTATCGCACATATACTTACTCCCCGCCTTCTTCCGTTTCCGTGTGCTTGCGCCGGTTCCGCGCAAAGGCGGCATTGCCCGCCGCGATCATGAGTTCCTCGTCCGTCCAAGGGCCGTGTTCTTCGCCGTAGGCGTCGTCCGTCCAGTTCATCGCATTGCCTCCGTGAATGGGGCCATTCGTTCAAAGAGTTCCTGATCCTGCCGCTCAAAATAGCCCACGAGCAGAAAGCAGAGGAACAGGAGGAGCACCGCCAGCCACGGCCTTTTCCAGATGTCGATCTTCATGCCGCCGCCCTCCGTGCCATGATTTTAAGGTAGTTGGCCTTTGCCAGAAACGACCGTGCGGCGTTCTCGCACGCCGTGACCAGCGTCTCGGCGGTGTAGTATTCCGCGCAGGACGAGCAGATCCAGAAGTCGCGGTGCCTCCTGAGCCTCACGGCCTTGTCGTACTTGAGCTTGCAGTGCGGGCAGAAGATGGCGGCGCTCATGCGACCCTCCTTGCGTCGAGCTTTTCAATCCACAGGCCGACGACTTCGGCATCGGAGACATGCCCGGCGCGTATATCATCATAGAGCGCGATGAGTTCCGCCGCGTCGCATTCCCCGCCGCATTCCGGGCAGGTGAACAGGCCGTTTTCATAGGTGAGGCTATGCCGTTCCCCCTGCTCAAGGCAGTTGGGGCAGGGGAAATGCTCCCGGCTCAGGGCCGTGTCGCGTGCCAGCCGCGCGGCAAGGTTCTCTTCCGCATCGCGGTCAAGAGCGCGTTCGATGCAGTCTTCCGGGTGATAGCAGGTTCCAAAAGCCCCTTCACGTCCGCAGTTCGTGCCGTAACACATGGAAATACCCTCGTTTTGATGTTTGGCTTGGCGTCCCAAACCCAATGAAAAAGCCCGGCGCATGTCCGGGCTTTTCGATGGGGCTAGGCACGAAAAAAGGCGGCTCTTTCGAGTCGCCTTGATTCAGTCAACGGGTTTTGGTCAGGAGTGCTTGCGGGTAAGCCAGAGGCCGATGCCGCCAACGACGGTGATGATTCCTATCATGATGATCCACATCATTCTTCTACCCTCCATGCAAGAACCAGTGCAAAGGCAAGCGAGTAGCAGCCCGTCACGAGTCCAAGAGTATCCTGCTGGTAGATGCCAAGGGTGAAACCGGCTATCGAAAAATTCGCCAAGGTCGCCGCCAGCAATTTAACGGCTTCTTTTGTTCCTTTCGTTCTCATCCCTTACCTCTTGTTGTCACAGTAATCATTTTCGCGTTTTCCGTCCATATGCATCTACTGGGCTTCGATGATTCAAGGCGTGCTCACAATGCGGGGGTTGATGTTCACCGCTCCAGTCCGGCTCTCGCCGTCTCTCAACACGTCTGCCCTCGGCGGCATCCCGTTGTGTTGATAATATGATTAACGATGAGAGTTAATCGTGTCAACAAAAATAACGCCTAGCATGAAAATAAAAATCACACTAGGCGTTACGTCGCTAAAAATGGAGAGCTTTAGCTAAATCTTTGTTTCTTCAAAATTTTGCAAGATTGCCGTGAGGGTATGGCCCGGATCAAGGCCAACAGCTTTGGTCAATTCGACGTATTCACCAAGATCCATTTTACGGGGAGGCTTGTCTCCCTGTGGGGCACGAAGGCGTTGAATCATCATCCTTGCGGCAGGTAAGTTCTTTTCAGGATAGAGACACTTTGCAAGGTCATCTATTGTTAATCCTTGATGTTTTCTCTTCTCGTCAATGACGCGCATGGCTTCGCGTTCTATCATGTTGCGTAGTTCCTCTGGCATAGGCCCTCCCAAACTTTTTGAGGGGCATACTACCATGTTATTCAGTTAATCATGAGCGTGAATCTTTATTGACATGATTAACGCTGATAGTATATCCCAGACGAAAGCGCAATATTCGCTCTTCGACAACCAGCCCCGACGAACCCGCCGCCGACGCCGCGCCCGGACGTGAACAACGCCGACCGCCGCCGGGGGAGCAGGGGGAGGGATGCGGGATAGAATCCCGTCGCGCCTGTGATGCCGTTTTCGAGCTGGGCGCGAAACCTCAAAGCTCAAAAAGGGGGTTGATTCCTTTTTGAGTTCTTGCGCACCTGTAAAAACTGAAATGATTACACCGTTGAGCCGTGCCTTGGACATGAAAAAAGGCGGCTCCGAAGAACCGCCTATGGTAGAGCCGCCGAACTTTTTTAGAAGCTTGCCGCCGTTTGCGGTTCCGTAGAACCGCCCCCATGGGTGATAACCGCCGAACTTCCCTAGAAGCTTGCCGCCGTTTGCGGTTCCGTAGAACCGCCCCCATGGGTGATAACCGCCGAACTTCCCTAGAAGCTTGCCGCTACTTGCTATGAAAAGTAAAAAAATGGTTTTGTGTCAATTAAATATTAAATATAAACAGAAAAATATTAAATATAAAGTGTTATATGCGTTATGCACAAATTGATTCCTTTCCACAAAACCCGGCGGGGCCATCCCCGCCGGGGGCGCACATCTCCATGCGCCTCAGGTCCACGCATGGGTTGGGGAGACGGGAGATCCGCCGCCCCTTTTATGCAAGGATCATCAATTGATAGGAATAAGTTTATAACCGAGTTCCCGCGCCATGACTTCAAGAGGCTGGGTGTTCCCTGTGGCTTTGAGGATTGCCATGAGCGTCTCTGCGCTGAGTTTTGCGCCTTTGCCATAGGGGTTGCACTCCCTGAGCAGAGTCGAGTAGGGTTTTCCAATGGCGGATGCTATTGCTTTTGCAGGCATATCGCCATCAATGACAAGAGTGTGGACAGATTCAATGAGTTTGCTCATGATTTTTCCTGTAGTTTTTTGTACTAAAAAACTATAAAGCTTCCCTTTCCGATGAACTCTATGCTCCTAATAGATATGAAGTATTTTTCTCTCTATCTAATTTCATCCTAAAAGTGAATCCTTCTTCCTCTCTCTTCCCCGCCCTTACCAGATGCGTTCAAGCATGGTTTGAGAGTACGATTTTTCGTACTCGACCTCGTGCTATGTGGTGAATTGTCGTTTTTTATCACGTGTTACGGCCCGATATTCGCCACGCCTTCGCATGTCGGGGCTGCTCCTCCCGGCTTTTTCGTATTGTTTCCAGCCAGAACCGTTATCATTCCGGCTGGTTCAATGCGAAAATTTACAATTCCTCTTCCTTTCTCTTCCCCGGTTTGCTTTATCCGCCGGGGGCTCCGCCCTGCTCTTTTACCAATGCTCCAACGCCTTGCCGTGGTCATGGCCTTGCCGCCTGTTACGCGGGGGCTCGACGGGTACAACGCCGGGTTTGGGGGCTTCGTCGCTCTGATTGTCAAAGAACTGGCAAATGGGGTTTCCTTGTTCGTCGTGAAGATATGTTTCCATACGGAATCAAATTAGTCAAGCTAAATGTTGCCAAATAGAATCAATTAGTTTAAAAAATACCGCCAGCACCATGAAGGTATCGGCGGTCACGCCCGACAGGGCACAAAAAAGCCCCTCACGAGGAGGGGCGGGAGAAAACGAATGGATGATCAAGAGTTTAAAGAACTGGTGCTTAAGGAAATCAAGGATGCTAAGGCATTCCGTAAAAACATCAAGGATGCTCTCAAAAAAGCTCTTTATGGTGATTTTGATTTTAATGTCCTCACACCACTTGGAGAAGAGTGCCCCCATGAAAGAGAAAAATACATAAAAGCCCCTCACGAGGAGGGGCACAATAGGGAAGAAATGAATAAAGTCGAAGAACTAAAAATGCTGAAAGACCTTCTCGTCAAATGGGAAATGAAAGAAGGCGACGCCAAGAACGCCGCCCTTGGCTTGATATACGGAGGAGGATTTATTCAGTTTTTTCCTGTCGGTCGGGATAATTGCTAATTATAGCAGATATTATTTTATTATACGTATCTACGATACCAGTAGGATTGGCATTCCCTGCTCCTGCGTATGCCTTCGCCACATCAAGGGCCTTGTTAGAGATCACGTCAAAATTAAGTCCTTTGTCCCGACAAATTTCTGCAGTTGTCTTTTCCATAGAAAAAATTCCTTTTAGAAGGTTAATACATTCCCCGCTCCGGCGGGGATTTTCATTTGCCGCTACATGAAGCCGCACACATCATCAGCAAAAGCCCGTCAACATCTGTGGCAAGACCGTACAGGCAACCCTCGATCATACTGTTCACGTGGTTAAACTGCGTATCCCCGCCTTGTCGAAAGTCGGTGCGGATACCAAAGATAGGAAGCCCCTTGGCGTAGGCGTACCCGATTTCCCAAGCCGTGCCGTCATCAACCTGAGTGCCGTCAAGCAGGGCGACAACGCAGGTACTGCAATCAATGGCGTTGCGGCATGTTTCAAAGATAAGGGCGATCGCCCCGGGGCCAGCGGCTTTGATTTGGTCTGAGGTGAGCAAGTCTCCCGGCCAGACCACGGAGTGCCCTGCTGCGCGTAGGCGTTCGGAAAGTTTACCATGCCACGACCGCTCCGCATCTGAGAAAAGGGGGCCAGCCTGATAGATTTTGCGCATACTACCTCTCTCCGCTACTTTCAGCCTACTCGCTCATGCTCATACGATAACTAGAAAAGCTGCCATACCCACACAACTTTCCCGATAATCACATCCTCGTAGCCTTCAAAGGGTAGCTCCTGTGGCTCATATCGAGGATTATCTGAATACAGAATAATATTACCCTCTTTGCCGAGACGTACCCTCTTCACCAAGACCCCAAAAGGAGGACGGCTAACGAGGTAGATTCCTCCTTCAATGAGGTCTTCACCTAGAGGGACTACACCTACATAGGCCCCCTTTGAGATAGTCGGCTCCATGCTATCCCCGGTCACTTTGATCGCGGCAATATCAGGAAGAAAATATTGAGGGAGTACAGGAATCGTTACCTCGGGGGTACCTGAAAAGAATTCTGAAGGGGAGCCAGCTCCGGCATGAGAAAAAACAGGGATAATCGGCAAATTGTCTCCTTCTACAGGTTCCGCAGGAGAGTGCACACCAATTCGTTTCAAAACTGGCGCTAACCCAAGCTTTTCTTCAAAGAAAAGAATCTTATCTGCAGGAACCCTTTCTCCTTTCAGTTGTCCATTGATATATTTAGATACTGTTCCACGTTCAGTGTTCAACAGTTCGGCAAGACGAGAAACGCTTCCACGCCCGCCTTCATCCACCTTTTCCTTCATGCGTTGGACGATTTCGTCCCACCGTTCTTGTTGAGTTTTCATGTGATCATCCTTGCCAGAAAAAAATGTTTCTGTCTCGAAACACACTTGCTATTTTTGATTCTTTATGGAATCATACAAAACATGAACGCACTACAAATCTATAAGCAACACAACCAACTGAAATACGCTGACATTTCAAGAATGACAGGGATAACACGCTCATCTGTCTGGAAGCATTGTCATGCGAAAAAAATCCCACATGGAGCGTGTGCCGTATACGCATTGAAGTTGGGCATTAGTTTGGAAACGCTCATACCAGACTGTCCTCCAGCCACCCCCAGCACTCCCACCGCACCCGAAGAGGTAAGTCATGCTGAATAACATCTTCCTTGGTGTTGCCGTGGCCCTCGCTATGCTTGTCGTCTTTATATCTAGCGACTAGCCCTTCCGCGCACCGCCGGGCCACGGCCTCGGGCGTCGGGTACTCCGTGACGCGGTACGCCCGCCAGCGTATCCGGGGATTCCTATGGATCAGGATGCGGACGCGCCACACGGGGCCGCGCAGGATGATGAGCAAATGAACCGTTTCCATGAATGCAGGATGGGCGAAACCCCGAATCCCGGCAATTTATGAATACACGGAGGATTCACACCATGAGCATGAACTTGCGGCACATGGGGTTCAACGAAGCGCTGGACGCGGCGAAGCAGCGTTCCGGGCTGACCAACGAGGCGATAGCCAACCGCTCGTCCCTCTCCACCGCTGCCGTTTCCAGATACTTCAACAAGTACGACGACTACACGCCATCCCCCGAACTCATCCCCCTCCTGTGCCGGGCGCTCGGCAACACCATCATTGCGGACTGGATCGCGGCGCAGGTCGAGGACATGCACCCGGCAACGAACATCACCACCACGGAAGACCTCACGCGTGCGGTCATGCAGGCGACCGAGAACACGGGAATCCTGAACAAAAAGACTCTGGACGCCGTTGCCGACGGAGAACTGTCGCCTTCCGAGGCCGCCACCATTCAGGCGCAATTCAGGGCGAACGCAAAATGGAACAACGAAGCGGCGGATGCCCTTGATCCGCTGGCTGGCGGGCAAGTCTATCGCCACGGATACGGCTTTGTGGCCGTCCCCGTACTGGACGGGAGCCCCAGATGAGCGGGTTGCGAATTTTTCAGAACAGGGAGTTCGGGGCCGTGCGCGTGATCGAGTACGGAGGTGAGCCGTGGTTTGTGGCACGGGATGTATGCGCCGTCCTCGGAACGGAGACGCGGGATCTGCCGGACATTCTGGAGCACGACGAGCAACGCCCCATTGTCGATATTATCCACACTCTTAATGATTCCACAGGATTGCGACGCGATAGCCGTATCATTTCAGAACCGGGCCTGTACTCGCTCGTCCTCCGATCCCGCAAGCCGGAGGCCAAGGCGTTCAAACGCTGGATCGTGCATGAGGTTATTCCGTCCATCCGTAGGACGGGCGGCTACGGTGCCCTGGCGCTTCCGAACTTCAGGAATCCGGCGGAGGCGGCGCGGGCGTGGGCGGACAAGGAGGAGCAGCGACTTCTTGAAGAACAGAAGCGCCTCGCGCTGGAGCAGAAGATGGAGGAGGTGAGGCCCAAGGTGGTCTTCGCCGAGTCCATCGAGGTCGCCAAGACCAGCATCCTCGTGGGGGAAATGGCGAAGCTCATCAAGCAGGCCACGGGCTACGACATTGGGCAGAACCGCTTTTTCGAGTGGCTCAGGAACAGGGGCTACCTGCACAAGGATGGTTCCCAGACCAACATGCCTACCCAGAGAAGCATGGATGCCGGATGGATGGAGATCAAGGAGGGCACCCGCATCGGAAGCAGTGGGGAAAGTCACATCACCCGCACGCCGAAAATCACGGGCAAGGGGCAAATCTACTTCATCAACCTGTTCAAGAAAATGGTGGAGTCATGATCATCCGCTGCCGCCACCGCATTCCGTCGCCCGAGGCCGTGGGATTCCTTACGGCGGAAGGGCTCAGGGAAGCCGCAGCGCGGTATCCGCACCTGCGGCCCTGCAAGAAACAAGGCTGGAGCTGGCTGTATCGGACGGCCTGCGCGAAGTGTGTAGACAAACTTGAAGTGCCGCTTGAAGGTTCGGCACGCGAACACGAAAAAGGCCCGCTGTGGAGCAACGGGCCAAAAGGGGAAAAGATGATGCAAATTCATCAAAACGTTGAAGACAGTATGCCCGCAATCGGGTCTGCCGTCAAGGGAAAGGTGTGAGTATGGGCGGCTATTTCAAGGTCTGGCGCAAGATTGAGGACTCGAAGTCGTGGAGCCGGGGTGCGCTGTATCGCGGGCTGATGATCACCCTGCTCCAGAAGGCGAACTGGAAGCGGGGATACTTTCACGGGCAGGAAATCCTGCCGGGTCAGCTTGCCTGTTCCGGGGCTTCGCTGGCGAGCGAGCTTGACCTGTCGCGGTATCAGGTGATGCGGATGCTGGCGACGCTTGAAGACGACGGCTTCATCTCGCGCAAGACTTTCGGAAAAGTATGTACGCTGATTACCGTCGTGAATTGGCAGTTATACCAGTCTGCTACGGAAGAGGCCGTACAGCAGCCGCACAACGGGCGCACAAGCAGCGCACAGGTTCCGCACACGATAGAAGAAGGGAAGAAAGCAAGAAAAGAAATCCCTCCTGCATCCGCCGATGCAGCGGAGGAGCGGGCTTCCCTTTCGGGGAAGGAAAAGCAGGAAGGCGCAGGGGCGCGCACAGGTTCCGCACACGTTACGAACAACGCCCCCAGATCTGCCGCACCCGCTACCGGGGAGGGGCCCGCACCTGAACCGGCGTATCGGACGGCGACCAAACGTGTCCTCACGGGGCAACGGCTGGCGTGGTTCAACCGCGTGTGGGACGCCTTCGGCTACAAGCGCAACAAGGCCGAGGCCGCGGACGCCTTCATCGACATTGAGGGACTGTCCGAGCCCCTGGTGGCCGCCATATGCCGGGCGGCGGAACAGGAAGCGGCGCGCAGGCCCGACCTTGTGGCGCGGGGCAAGACGCCGAAGATGCTGACGGGGTGGCTGTCCGGGCGGCGATGGGAGGACGAGGCGGACGCACCGCCCCCGCTTGTGCCGGTTGCGGCCCGTGGCCCTCTGCTTGGCGATCCCGTCATCGACATACCGACGCAGGAACAGCGCGATGAAGGCTGGAAGGCGGGCTTGTCGTTCATGGAAAAGTGGCGGCATGGCGAGAGACCGGACAATCAGACCGGACAGTTTGACCGCCGGAAGCCACTGCCCATTCCGGCGAACTTTGGGCGCGTCCTGCAACGGGCGCTGTAGGAGAATATATGAGTGAAGCACTTACGGCGGAATCGTTATCCGGCCCTTTGCGCTCTGTCGCGGAACGCTTGGGAATGCCGTTCGTTTTCCGGCTGGTCGAGAACTTTGGGGGAACGACCGTGGCAATACCGTCCGGGAGTGCCGGGAAAAAACAGTATCGGCGTCTGTGCGCGGCGTTGGGGGATGAATCGGCCTCAGCGTTGTGCCGGGAGTTTGCGAGGCGGGCAATTTACATCCCCAACCTCAAACAGGCGATGCTGGACAAGCGCAACTCGTCCCTGAATATGGAACGGGACGAACTGGCCGGAAGGGGGCACAGCGAGAGAACCTTGGTTGCCATCCTTGCCCGCAGGTACAGCCTCTCCGAGCGGCAGGTATGGCGCATCCTGAAGCAGCCGAGGACTCCGGGGGAGGCAACGCAATGAGCGATACCTGCACCTTTGCAGAATTCCTCGACCATTGTACGGGCAGGAAGGTGATGCCGCCTCCGGCACAGGCGAAGAAGCGGCCCTCCTGCCCTCCCGAGTCGGAAGAGCAGAAAGCCCTTTTCGACTGGTGGAAGCGAACACCGTATGCCCGGCACTTCGTCATGTACCACATCCCCAACGGCGGGCGTCGGAACAAGATCACCGGAGCCCGGTTGAAGGCCGAGGGCGTGGTGGCGGGCGTCCCCGACGTGTTCCTTGCCTCGCCCCGGCAGGGGTTCCACGGGCTGTACATCGAGATGAAGCGCCAGCGCGGGGGGACGGTTCAGGCTACGCAGAAGGAGCTGATCACAGCACTCCGTCAGGCCGGGTACCGCGTCGAGGTCTGCATGGGCTGGTGGGAGGCGCGGGAAGTCATCGAAAACTATCTGACCGGGGAAATCCCCAAAGGAGCGTCCAGGCGTGTCGAGCCAGCAGCAAACCAGCAGTCCCTCGCGGATCGTCAAGGTTGTTGTGCCGTTCAGGGAAGATGAAAGCTTTGTAGACAGACTGGCCCGCGCCAATGCGGCCCTCGGCAAGGCTATCCATGCGCAACTCCCCGCGTGGAACGCCAAGCGCGACGAGATCGCCGTATTCGGGCCGCAGCGGGAACGGCGAAACGGGAGCACGTCATTCGTGTATCGGCTGGTCGAGGACCGCAACCCGCTGTTCGGCAAGGGCAAAGGGCCGGAGCGGGCGCTCATGAGGCACGAGATATGGAGTCAGCAACCGGAATCCGCAGCGCAGTAGGCTGGCGAAAGGTGGAGGATGTCGTGGAACTGATGGAAGCGGAGTTGATTCTTGGCAACGGCAGCGTGCAGGCCGGGCGCGGCCTGATGGCGGCGTTGGCGAAGCGCATAGGCGAGGCGCGAGAGAAGCACCCGTGGCCTGAGCACGCGGATGGCAAATATCAAGCCCTCGGCGTCGTGGGTGAGGAATACCACGAGTTGGTGATCGCCGTGGAGAAGGAGACGCCCGAACGGATGCGGGACGAGGCGCTTGATGTCGCGGTGACGGCCCTTCGCATGTGGGCGGGGGAACATGAAAGGAGAGGAGCGTGAGCGCATTCGACAACGAGAACAGACCGGGACGTCCGCGAAAGTGTCCTCCTTGTCCGTTGTGCGGACGGGATGAGATGCGGAGTTACGGTTCGCATATCTTCGGGCACATGAGTACTCGATTCTGTGGGTGTCAAAATTGCCAACATACCGACGTTTGGGTCGAGCCTGTGAACGGCGGGCACGGCTACTGGAAGAAAGCCGCGCGAGGAAAAAACCTTCCAACAACCCCTTGAACCCCCATCCCCTTGAAATGCTATGCTCCTGACCAAAAATCAGGAGTTTTTTATGGCTGTTCTTCCCTTGCGCCACTTCTCTCCCCTCGAGTTCCGCTGCAAATGCGGGTGCGGCGCGGGCATGGAGAAGATGGACGCCGACCTGCTCCAGATGCTCGACGAGGCCCGTGATCTGGCGGGCATCCCGTTCCCTCTTTCTTCCGCCTACCGCTGCCCGAAGCACAACAAGGCGGTCGGCGGCGTGCCCACCTCAGCGCACACTCGCGGCTACGCTGTGGATATCCGCTGCGTGGATTCCCATTCCCGTTTCGTCATGCTGCAAGCCCTGCTTGAAGCCGGATTCCGGCGCATCGAGCTGGCTCCGACATGGATTCATGTGGACAACGACCCCGACAAGCCGCGTGACGTGGCCTTTTACCAGCATGGAGGCAAGTACTGATGGAAGCGACCGTGATTGATTTCATCCTTTCGACCTTGATGAGCCTTTCCGCGCAGTATCCCGATGCGGCGTGGCTCGTGACCGCCCTGAGCGTGGTCATGACCGTGTGCGGCCTGTGCGCCGTGGCCACCGTATGGATGCCCGTCCCCAAGGAACAGACCGGGCTTTATGCCGTCTTCTACCGCTGGGCCCATGCCCTTGCCGCACACTTCGGGCAGAACAAGGGCGCTGTGGCTGACGGCAAGTCCGAAACCGTGAAGGCCGAAGTCAAGGCCGTGACGGGGAAGTGATGTGCGGGCCGTCCTTGAGTTCCTTTCATCGCTCGCCGGGCTCCTCAAGCTGTGGCTGCGTCAACGGTACGGCGAACGCCGCGAGACTGATCGCGCTGCTGTTCGTGATGACGCTGGCGGCGAGTGGGTGCAGCACAGTGGCGGCGCCGACCGCCGTGACAAGCCCGGCGCCGCTGACGCCGGGGGCCGTCGTGACGGGTGAGTGGTCCTACACCTACCGGGGCGAGACGTTCACCGAGCCCGGCGAGTGGGTGCACCTGCCCGCAGGAGAGGCCGGGAACTTGCTCCTATGGATCAAGAGCGTTGAGGAGGCGCAATGAGCGACGACATGCAGATGTTGCGGGATCTCGGCGAAGTGAAGGCCGAACTGTCTGCGGTCAAGGCCGAACTTGCCGGACTGCGCGAGCGTATTGACGATGTGGTTATTTCAAACCTGCGGGACCACGGCAAGCGCATGTCCATGCTTGAAACCCGCGTTGCCGCGCTTGAAGCCGCCGAAAACCGCCGGGCCGGGGGCATGGCCGCGCTCGTGGCTGTAGCGGCTGCGGCAGGAGCGGCCGGGAACGTCCTTTCGCGCTGGATCGCTGGATAAGCGGCTCACATATTTCGGCTGAGGCAATCTCCAATTTTGGGAAACGATGTCATGGAAAGGAGCAATACCATGCCCAAGATGAACCCCAATTCCACGGTATCCCGGATCAACAGCCTTACCGGTGCTGGCCGCCGCATTGCCCGGAACCGGAACTACGCCGTCGGCAATCAGGCCCGCGCCATGCGTTCCGCCGCCGTCTTCAAGACGCAGATGTCGCCCACGCGGTTCAAGCGCGCCACCGGGACAGGCGGCCACTGATGCCGACCCGCCCGCTTTTTCGCACCGTCGAAACGGCGGCGGCCATCACCGACAGCGTCCTTGTCTCCTTCTCCGGGGGCAAGGATTCCGTCGCCACGCTGGACTTGTGCGTGAAGCACTTCCGGCATGTGGAGGGCTTCTTCATGTACTACGTGAAGGGGCTCTCCTTCCAAGAACAGATCTGCCGCTACTATGAAGACAGGTACGGACTTCCCATCCATCGGGTGCCCCACTTCGAGCTTTCGCAGTTCCTCCGCTACGGCCTGTACCGCCCCACGGACTTCTCCGTGCCCGTCGTCAGCGTTAAGGATGTCTACAACTACCTGCGGCTGAACACCGACATCTGGTGGATTGCGGCAGGGGAACGGATTGCGGACTCGGTATGGCGCCGGGCCATCATCAAGTCGTCGGGAACCATCGACGAAAAGCGGGGGCGCATCTATCCCGTGGCGGAATGGAGGAAAGAGGACGTGGTCGCCTACATCCGGCAGAACAAACTCAAGGTCGGCGTAGAATCGCGCAAGCTTGGCTTTTCGTTCGGCTCGTTACAGGCGCGGGAAGTCATTCCGGTGAAGCGGCATTTCCCCGCGGACTTTGCCAGAATCAGGGCGTGGTTCCCCTTCGTCGAAGCGGGGATCGTCCACCATCAGATCAAGGAGGAACGCCGTGGGCGGGAAACTCAGCAAGTACCAGAAGTTTGAAGTCGAGGTCATCAGCCGGGGCGAGATACATGGAGCGGATTACAATCCGCGCGTCATTTCAGAAGACGCCCGCAAGCGGCTCAAGGGGATGCTGGCGAAGCACGGCCTTGTCCAGCCGCTTGTGTGGAACCGGAGGACCGGCAATCTCGTTTCGGGACATCAGCGGCTTTCACAGCTCGATCAGCTTGAGCGCTCCCAAGACTACGACCTGCAAGTGTCGGTGGTGGACGTCGACGAGCGAGAAGAGAAGATCCTGAATGTCCAGCTCAACAACCCCTCCATGCAGGGCGACTGGGACATGGACAAGCTGAACGGGCTGGCTGGCGAAAACGGCATCGATCCTGAAGAGTTCGGGTTCTCCTCCGGCGACATCTCCGTCATGTTCGACAGCGACATGGGCGGGGCCTTTTCCGATACTGAAGAAGTGGCCGAAGCCAAGGATACCCTGCGCGAAATCAAGGAGCACCGGGCGGAATCGACAGAGAATATGAAACGGGAGGCCAGCGGCGAGTTTTATTTCACCGTCGTCTGCGAAAACGAAGGCCAGAAGAAAGCCATGCTCAAGGCTCTGGGCGTCCCCCATTGGGAAGCCTTTGTGCATGGCTCCCAGCTGGCCGGGCTGTTGGGCGTCTAGACGAGCCCCTGCTGCTCAAGGAATTCTTCCAGCGTCAGCGGGTCGTCTTCGTCTTTCCAGCGCAGCCCTTGCTGGTACATATAGTCGCAATGATCCTCGTATCCGTCCGGCAGGCGCTTCAAGAGGTCGTCGTCCACCTCGAAGAAGTTGAGCTTGCCCTTCACCGGGAAGGGGATGACCTCGTAGAGCGGTTTGACATGCCATGCAAAGCCTTTGAGCGCGTCCTCCACATCGTCGTCGAACAGCATGGCCGCAGGCACGTCGGCCTCGGTCATGGGGCGCACATCGACCAGTTCGACCACCCCGAGTCCCATCCCGCCGGGGGCGATGAGCCCGTCGTTGATCGGGTAATCCCCCTTGCTCGAACAGATCAACAGCGGCCCACGGTAGTTGCAGCGCCACGTCCGGCACTCCACAGATTTTCCGCCGCCGGCGAGAAACGACGCCCAAGGCTGCCTGACAGAAATAGCTTTCATACGCGACTCCTCTTTTGAGTTTTGCGCCAGTATAGCATCCCGTCGCGGCGATGCAACGAAAAAAGCAAAGGAACAACCCCGTGCAATGCACAGCCAAATCGAAACGCTCAGGAGAGCAATGCAGGAACCATGCGGTAAAGGGAAAAACGAAGTGCCGTATTCATGGGGGTGCGAACGACGGCCCTCCAAAGGGCAATAAAAACGCACTGAAACACGGCGCATATGAGGCCATCTCGCCGGAAACCATGACGGAAGAGGAAATCGCCTACGCCAATGCGGTCACGCTGAATCCGTGCGAAACCCTCCGCGAGCAGCTCAAGACGCTCCGCGTCAAGGAAGCGCGCATCGCCAAACGCCTGAAAAAGGCCAAGGAGGACATGGAAAACGTCGGCAGGGACGACGGGACGGGCAGGAAGATCCCCGCAATGGTGGTGCTGACGGGGACGCAGGGCAAACAGGCCGACGCCGAGGGGCGCGAGTCCACATCCCTTTCCACGGCCTCCGAAACGCAGGAGATGCACTACCTGCGGCTGGACGCTGCCCATTCGATGGTCCTCGAACAGATCCGCCGGGTTTCGGACAGCCTCGCCCGGATGGAAGGCGAAGGCGGCGAGGAAAGCAGGAACGGAGTTGCCATCGTCCTCGATTTGGGCGGCGGGAGGAGACATGAAGGCGACGGTAACTGACGGCATCCCCGTCCCCGTCTACCACGCGGAACCCACGCTTGCGCGGTTCCATGCCAGCGACGCCTTTTTCCGTGGAGTCCGTGGGCCTCTGGGCTCCGGGAAATCCGTCGGCTGCTGCGCCGAGGTCATGTCCCGCATCCTCCGCCAGAAGGCGTTCATGGGGCTCAGGCGGTCGCGGTGGGCGATCATCCGCAACACCTACGGCGAACTGAAGACGACCACCATCAAGACATGGATGGACTGGTATGGGGCGGTAACGAAAATCTCCTACGGGCACCCCATCATGGGCCTTATCAACATGCCGCTTCAGGACGGGACGGCTGTACAGGCCGAGCTTGTCTTCATCAGCCTTGACCGCCCGGATCACGTCAAAAAGCTCAAGTCCCTTGAGCTGACGGGCGTATGGCTGAACGAAGCCAGTGAACTGCCGGAAGAGGTTCTGCAAATGGCGACCGGGCGCGTGAACCGCTATCCGAGCAAGATGCAGGGCGGGTTCTCGTGGACGGGCATCATCGCCGACACAAACTCATGCAACGTCGACAACTGGTGGTACAGGCTCGCCGAGGAGGAACGCCCGGAAGGGTATGACTTTTTCGCACAGCCCCCTGCTCTTCTCGCCGAAAAGGATGCCGAGGGAAAGCTCCAGTACCGGGAGAACCCGGAAGCGGAGAACATCGAGAACCACACGGCGGGGTACGGCTATTACTTCCTCCAACTTCCCGGCAAGCATACGGAATGGGTCAACGTCTACGTCATGAACAGGTACGGGAGCAGCAACCCCGGAAACCTCGTCTACCCGGAATACGGCGACGGGAACCTGGCGGGCGTTTCCTTCGATCCCGGCAGAGACGTCATATGGACCCACGACTTCAACTTCACGCCGCTTTCCTCCGTAATCCTCCAGACGGACAAGGACGGAAACGTCTATGCCGTCGACGAAATCGTGCTCTCTTCCGCCGTGGCGAAACAGGCGGCCGTCGAGTTCTGCGAACGGTACGCGGGGTTCAGGGGCATCGTTTATCTTTACGGGGACGCCAGCGGGCATGTGGGCGAAAAGCACGGGCACGCGAGCGACTACGTAACCCTCGAACAGGAACTGAGGCGCAACGGGTTCCGGGTTCAACAGAAGGTGCCCCGCACCAATCCCGCGATCAAGGACGGGCAAGCCAGCCTCAACGCCAAGATCTGCGACGCCATGAATACCCGCTCCTTTTTCGTCAACAAGGGGAAATGCCCGATGCTGCACAAGGGCCTTTCCACGCTGAAGCTCAAGGGCGGCAGCACGTTTCAGGAAGAGGACGCCGAGTACCAGCATATTACCACCGCCGTCCGGTATTACACGGCGGTCGAATTCCCCATCAAGAAACGCGACGTCTTCTTCGGAAGCTCGCACGGATAAGGAGCGACAATGAACAGCAGTTACGAGCAGAAACACCCGCTGTACGCGGCATCCTTCACCAAGCGCCGGAAGGCGATGGATCTCTACGAGGGCGGGGAACGGATCGAAGGAAACAGGGCCTATCTGACGCGCCACACCTACGAATCGGACAAGCAATACGACATCCGGGCGAGCCGGGCCACGTACCGCAACTTCGCGGCCCCCATCGTGGACGTGTTCGCCAGCTTCATCAACGAGGGGCGGCCGGAGCGTATTTTGCCCGACGCCCTCCGCCCCATCGAGGCGGACGCCGACAGGTACGGCATGACCGCCGACGCCTTCTTCGCGGACGTAACCCGGCTCGCGGCGGCAGGCGGGGCGCGGTTCGTCATCGTGGACATGGAACAAAAGAAAGGGGAAACCGTGGCGGAGGACAGGGCCAGCGGTCGCCGTATGGTGCCCTACTTTACCTCCATCAGCCCCGATGACGTGTGGGACTGGGGGATGGACGCCAAGGGCCTCGCGTGGGCGGTCGTTCACAGCGAAGAGATGGAGCACCCTGCGGCCTTCGCCGCCCCGCTCCGCTACGAAACCCTGACCGTCTGGACGCGGGACTCGTGGACTCGCTACCGCCGCCCGATGAAGGACAAGGAGAACACCGAGTACGCCATTGCCGAGGACGGCGAACGCAAACACGGGCTCGGCGCCGTGCCGCTGGTGCCGTTCCTGTTCGAGCCGACCTCCCCCATGACCGGGCTCCCCGCCACGGACGATGTGCTGTCCCTGATCCTGCGCATCTACAGGCGGGACTCGGAACTCGACAAGATGCTGTTCGACCGGGCCGTCCCTCTGCTCAACGTGGGCGGCGTAAGCCAAGAGCATTGGGACACGTTCGTGGTCGCCAGCTCCAACGCCCTCATGAGCACGGAACCGGGCGGCATCACCGCGCAGTACGTGGAGCCGTCGGGTACCGCGTTTCAGGCGCAGGCCGAAGCCCTTGCCCGCGACGAGGCCAGCGTGCGGGAAATCGCCCTTCGCATGGTCCGTCCACAGTCCGCCGTGGGAGAGTCCGCCGAGTCCAAGGCCATCGACAAAACACAGCTCGACACGCAGCTTGCCAGCTTCGCCCGGCGCAGCGGCAGCGCGGAAGCCCTCTGTTGGAAGCTCGCCGCCCGGTGGCTTGGAGCTAAGGAGGACGGAATCGAGGCGAAATACAACGAGTCGTATGATGTAGGCGAGGCGACGGTGAAGATCAAAAGCAAGGAGCCCGGGAAGAAAGGCCAAGGGTGATGCGAAAGCCCCGGCAGTCTAGGCTGACCGGGGCTTTCGCATCATGGAGGGTGATTATATCATCAAAGCGTGATGACTCGCTTACTTCCAATTGGGATCTTCCTTCAGTTGCTCCATCAGAAGAAATTGGATCGCCTTGTCCGGCTTGCCGATAAATATATAACGGGCATATTTACTCGGGGTATCTATTGCTTCAGGTACATCTTTCACTTCAACTATCATTCCCCAAGCTTTTTGAGATGAAGGCTGGTAGGCGCTGATAATGAAATTATTGCCGCAATCATGCGGTTTGCATTGCTGCCTGACAAGATATGTTTCACCATTGCACTGTACCATATTGGCCGTTCCAAGTGCCGTAAGTCCATGGAATATCCACTCAGGGAGATCCGCCCGGCTCTCGCCTTTCAGTGCCTGTTCCCATGCCTGGGCCTGTTTGTCGGATATGGACGAGGCATAGGCGCCGATGCTGGCCAAGAGCAGAATACCCAACACTGCAAAGGCTATGATCGTTTTTTTCACTTCTTTTCTCCTTCGATGATTGCCAGAGTTTTTGCTCAATCACCCTACGGCAAGACTACAGTTGAAGGTCTACTTCTGGAGTCGCTCGGGAACAATATTCCTCAAGAATTATGAGCGGAAGCTGTTTTGGGGTATAGACTCCCTATTTGTAGTCCAAGAGTAACACAAAATCTCTCGGATGGATATGATTAACCGTTCCTTTCCTCTATTATATATTTCTAGATATCGGTCGCCCAAGGAACTTTGTCAACAATGGAACTTTCCCTCACTGGGCACGAGCTCTACCAGAATAGATCAGAGTGTACGCCTCTCCGCTGGCTAGGTATCGCACTCCTACTTTTTCTACAGCAATCGGCTATTCACATAGCGGTTCAGGCTGACTCCCGCCTCTGCGGAGAGGATCGCAAGCTGACGGTGCATCTCAGGCGTCGTGCGGACGACAAAGTTCCCGGAAAACTTGCGAAGGGAAAGCGGCTCAGGGATCGGCTCCTTGTTCGCTTCCATGTCCTTCAACGTATCCGAGACAAGCCGGACGATTCCATGCAAGGCCGCGTCCTGTTCCTCTTCCAGCCATGACAAGCTGGGAAACTCGGCGCACAGCCCCACAAACTCCTGATCCTCTTCCGACCAAATGACGCGATAGGTATACTTTTCCATAGCTACTGAAGGGAAGCCTGTACAGCCCGATGCGGGATGATCCGCATGAACTCCTGCCCCTTTTCAGAAGGCAGGCTTCATACTGCGCCTGCAAGTTGATCCACATCTCCATGTCAGTCCCGAAATACCGGGCCAGACGCATGGCTGTATCCGTGCTGACGCCGCGCTTTTCGTGCAGGATTTCATGAATCCGTGTGGCGGGGATGCCGAGGGCGATGGCAAAGGCATTCGCGCTCAAGCCGAGCGGGGCCATATATTCTTCGCGGAGAATTTCTCCGGGATGGATAGCAGCGCACATGTCTATCCTTCTCAAACCGCCTGCACGGACTGCTTCAGGCTGTCCACGATAAACTGATTGATACTCTTTCCCGAAGCAGAGGCGGCAATAGCGACAGACTGGTACGTCTCGGGATCGAGCCGCAAGGCAAAGCGTCCTGCCTGCTTCTTGGGGGCGATCCCCTTTTCCGCACAGACCTCCAGAAAGACTTCCAGCGAGATTTTACCTTCGCGCTTCAGCCCTTCCAAATCGGAGGCGTAAAAATCCGCCGCGCCGTTGAGTCCGACGAACTCACCCCGGAACATCTCGATTTCCGGGTCATAGGCAATGACGGCCTTGTAGCCGTCTTCAAATGTCATGACATTATTCATGGTTTCACTCCGTGGCTTTCCAACCAGATACGCACGCTTGCAACCGCTCCTTTGTCCGTGGTCGGCGCGGGATGCGGGCGATGAAACACTCGCACTTCCCCGAACAGCACCACAGCGATGCGAGAACCAGCACGTTCGCTTACTTCCGCGCCAAGCTCCACAAACAGGGCCTCAATGTCCGCCCATCTGATGCTTCCCGAAACGGGGCGGGCGAATATCTGTTTCAGGGTCATCTGGTGTTTCTTTTTCATGCCCTTATGATATTATTTTTTGACATCATGTCAAGAGGTATTCTTTTCTCCCCGCACACAAAAACCTTCCAACAACCCCTTGCGGCGCATCCCGGCTGCGGGTCTATACTCATGCCCAATTATGCGGGCCTGCCCGCCTATCGTGGCGTGATGCCAAGGAATACCCCGGCGTGAAGCCATAACCCGAACCGAGAAGGATACCATGAAACTCAAGCTCGACGAAAACGGCCATGTGGTCTTGAAAGACGGCTTCCCCGTCTGGGTTGCCGACGACGGCACGGAGATTGCGTATAACGTCCCCGACCTCGTGAACAAAATTTCCGCCGTCAACGGGGAATCCGCCGGGCGGCGCAAAGAAATCGACGCCCTGACCGCCAAGCTCAAGGAGTTCGAGGGCATCGACCCGGAAAAGGCCAAGGCCGCCTTGGAAACCGTCGCCAACCTCGATGCGGGAAAGCTGATGGACGCTGGCAAGGTGGAAGAACTCAAAAAATCCATCGCACAGTCCTTTGAGGCCAAGATTTCCGATCTTCAGAAGGCAAATGAAACGGCTACTGCGGAAAGCGCCGCCCGGCTCAAGTCCAAGGACGACAGCATTCGGAACCTGATGGTGCGTGGGGCGTTCGACCGCTCCTCGTACCTGCGGGATGCTACGGTTCTTCCTCCCGATCTGGCTTACCAGAGTTTCGGGAAATACTGCGAAGTATCCGAAGAAAACGGACAGCTCCGCAACGTGTGGAAGGATTTCAATGGGCAGCCCATTTTCAGCCGGGCCAACCCGGGAACCCCCGCCAGCGACGATGAAGCCATCGAAACCTTGATCGGCGCATACCCCATGAAAGACAGAATCCTGAAGGCTCCGGACGGCGGCTCTGGCACGAATGGGGGAACAGGCGGCAACGGCGGCGGAAAGACGATTTCCCGTAGCGATTTTGAAAAACTCGACCCAGCACGCAAGATGCAGATGGTCACGAAAGACGGGTTCACCGTCACCGACTAGGAGATAACACATGGCGAATACCCTGACCGGGCTCATCCCTACCCTGTATGAGGCCCTGAACGTCGTTTCCCGCGAAAATATCGGTTTCATCCCCGCCGTCCGCATGGACAGCAATGCCGAGCGTGCGGGGCTCAACCAGACCGTGCGCGTTCCTCTGGCGGAAGCCGGGGAGCTTGAAGACATTACCCCCGGCGAACATCCCGCCAATACTGGGGATACCACGACCGAATATGTGGATCTGGCCATCACCAAATCCAAGGCGGCTCCTGTCCGCTGGAACGGTGAAGAGCAAAGGGCTGTGGGGGCTTCTGGGGTCTACAACCAGGTTCTTGCCGATCAGTTCGTCGACGCCATGCGCAAGCTCGTCAACGCCGTGGAAACTGATCTTGCCTTTGAAGCCGTCAAGGGCGCTTCCCGTGCCTATGGTACAGCCGGAACCGCTCCGTTCGGAACGGCAAATGACCTTTCCGACTTCGCAGGCATGGCACAGATTCTGGATGACAACGGCGCTCCGGTATCCGACCGCCAGATTGTCCTCAATTCCGGCGCAATGGCGAACCTGCGCGGCAAACAATCTGTGCTGTTCAAGGTCAATGAGGCGGGTTCTCCCGATATGCTCCGCGACGGCATAACCGGACGCATCCAGAACTTTGCCGTCCGCTACTCCGGCGGCATCAGGCAACATGTGAAGGGTACGGGCTCCGGCTATACCACCAATCTGACTGCCGCTCTTGAAGCGGGCGCGCTCGATATCGCAATGGATACCGGAACCGGAACCATCGTCGTGGGCGATGTCGTGACGTTCGCCGGGGACGAAAACAAGTATGTCGTCAATACTGCATTGGCTTCCGGTGCGCTGAAAATCTCGAAACCCGGCCTTCGCGCCGGCCTCGCTGACGGTGTGGCCGTCACCGTCGGTAATTCCTTCATGCCGAACCTTGCATTCTCCCGCTCTGCGCTGGTGCTTGCCGCCCGTATGCCTGCCGTTCCCACGGGCGGGGACTCCGCCGACGATGCCACTACCATTACAGACCCCATGACCGGGCTGACCTTTGAAGTGCGGGTGTATCGCCAGTATCGGCAGGTCAAATACGAGGTTGCGCTTGCGTGGGGCGTGAAGGCCATTAAGCCGGAACACATCGCCCTTCTGCTAGGCTAGGGAGAGGAACATGCACGAACTCGTGAAAATGACCCGTGATGCGCCGACGTTTCCCGGTGGCCCTGTTTCCGCCGATGTGTGCCCGGATGACGTCGCCCAGTGGGAGGGCTCCGGTTGGGTGGTAAGAGCAGAGGAGGAACCTCCGGCAAGTCCTTCTGATGGCGAGAAAACTCTTGAGCAGATGACGCTGGCGGAACTGCGTGACCATGCCAAGGCGCACGGCATCGCCATCCCCGCGACGATCACCGCCAAGGCCGACGTGCTGGCCCATGTCCTCGCCGCCAGCGGAGCCCGCGCCGGCAGTGACGTCCCCGGGCAGCCGCAAGCGTAACCCCAACGGCAAAGACACCGCCATGACCTGCACCCCCAGGAAAAAGAAGCGCAAGGGCAAGTAGCCCCGCGCTTCGACCGGGCGGGGGAATACCCTCCGCCCCCGCCCGGAACCCCAAAACGGGACTTCAAGGAGAAAACCATGCCCCTCATCGTTGAAGACGGCACCCTGCCCGCCGGGGCCAACAGCTTCGCCAGCGTTGCCGATGCCGACGCCTACCATGCCGCCCGGCTGACGGCCGCATGGACGGACGAACTGGCGAAAGCCCAGAAGGAGGCTGCGCTGATCCGCTCCTCTGACTGGCTCAACCGCAAGGTCATGTGGAACGGGCGCAAGGCTTCCCGCTCGCAGCGCATGGCGTGGCCTCGGGCGGGCGTAAGCACGCAGGACGGGCCTGTCCCTTCGGATGAAGTCCCTGCGGAAGTCGTCGAGGCTTGCTGCGAACTGGCGGGCTTCTTCGTCGAACAGGACTACCTCGCGCCGCTCGACCGGGGCGGGGACATCGCCAGCCTGGGCGTGGACGTGATCAGCATCGCCTACAACGGCACGGCCCCGGCGGAAACAGTATTCCCCTCCCTGTCCGGCCTGCTCGCCGGGCTCGGCACAGTCAACACGGGCAAGGGCGGGGGCATCATGGAGGTGGGAAGAGGATGAGCGCATCCCTGTACGCCAGCGTGGGCAGGACCGCACGCCAATTGATCAACAAGTTCGGCAAACGGATGATCTACCGTCAGAAGAAGGATGGACAGGTCTACAACGATCAGACCATGCGTTATGAACCTTCGATCAAGGATACCCCGTTCAAGGGCATACGCAAGAACGCCAAAATCGAAGAAAACCCGGAACTGCCCATACAGCTTGGGGACTGCATCATCCTTGCCGCAGCCTCGGGCCTCCCCGTGCCCGCCGTCCCCGACCAGATCATCATGGACGGCGAAACATGGAGCGTCGTGGACTCCGCACCCGTGGCCCCGGGGGATACGGCACTGGTCCACAACATCCTGATCCGCAGGGGGTAGCCGTGGACATTGCCGCCATCGAAAGCCGCCGCCAAGCCATCAAGCGCCGCATGGCCGCACTCGACCGTCTGAGCACGTCCGACGCCCGCGCACTCGACAAGGCCATGACGGAGATGTGCGCCCTGTACGCGGAATACGCCCGGAGTACCGTCGCGCTGGTGGCCTTTGAAGCCTACCGGACGCTAGTGGAACGCACCCCGGAAGACACGGGCCGGGCGCGGGCGTCATGGAACCTCGGCGCGGAACCGAGCGACGCCGTGCCCCCGGCGGGCGATTACCCCGAGTTTCGGGGCGACGTGTCGGTCGCCGTGGAACAAGCCATCGCCAAAGTGGGGGCCGACGCGGAGTCGTTCAGCATCACAAGCGATCTCGACTATATGCCTTTCCTTGAGGCCGGATGGTCCGAGCAGGCCCCCGCGGGCTTCATCGCCCTTACCTTCCGGGAGGCCGCGGAACAGCTCGGGCAAATGGCGAGGGAAGCCTGATGTACGCGAGCCTCTTCGATCTCTACGCCGTGCTGGACGCCCTGCTCTTCCAGACGGTCGGCGCCGACGCCCGCATCCTTCCAATGGGGCAAAAGACCACGCCTTCACCCGATCAGGTGCTCGTCGCCCGCAAGCTGAACATGGGCAAGAGCTTCCGTGGGGAACTCGGCGGGCCGGACGCCCTCTCCAAGCGCGTGGGCGTCTATGTCGTCACGCTGTCCCTGCCCCCGGACATGCCCGTCCCCGCGGGCTACGCCTTGCAGGGGCGCATCGAAAACTCCTTCCGCCGTACCGCCCTCCCCTTGCCTTCCGGCGGGGAACTCCGATGCGAGGAAACAACGCTACAGGATCCAGGAACGGGACAGGATGGGCGCTATACCCTGTCCGTCACCGTCGAGCTGCATACCTTTTATACGACTCAGAGGAGCAAAGCATGAGCGAAAACACCTGCCCGAACGTCGCCCTTTCCCGAAACCAGAATATGTGGGTGGTGAAGGAGAGCGCGGACAAAACGCTTGGATTCCCAGCCGTAACCGACATTATCAACGTCACCGCCGATGTGTTCGCCAATCAAGAAATCCCAACCTCAGACAGCAAGGAAAAGGCGAATACGCTCAATAAACTGAACGTGTTCAACAGCAGTGCCAGCCCCGCCACCGCCAACTTCGGCATGTACCTGCGCCCCACCGCTCTGGATGCCCCCATGCAGGGAGATGCGCTCATACAGGCGCTTCAGGGCAAGCTGGCGGCACCCTTCACCGGAACCCTTGCCGACGCCCTCACGGACAGCGACGCGCAGCTTGTCGTCACCGTGACGTCGGGCCATGTCCCTCTGCGCGGCGTCATCGAAGTGACCAGCACCCCGTCAGGCAAGGAATTGATCCGTTACCGCAAAGCTGTGAAAGACGCCGCCAGCCCCGGCAAATGGCTCCTCTCCGAACTGACCAGAGGGTACAAGGGCACCACGGCGGCGTCCGGCGCGTCCGGTGCCGCCGTCTCCCTGAAAAGCCGGGCCTTCGTACAAGCCCTGTGCCGCCCCAACGTTTCCGCATGGATCGTCATCGACAAGACGTTGCAAGCCGTGCAGGGCTGCCACGTCACGGACGCCAGCATCTCCGTCACCAAGGAAGGGGCCGTGGAGCTGACCGGGACGCTCACCGGATGCCGGGTCTTCAACGCCGGGCCTTCCTCTGTGGCGGCTGAGGCGCAGACGTCCGCGACTTCCATCGCCGTCGAGGACGCGAAAATGTTTTTCGTGGGGCAGAAAATCCAGAACACCACCAAGTCGGACGACAATTCCGGCAAGGGCTACGCCGTGACCGCCGTGGACGAACGGACGAACACACTGACCGTCGCGCCCGGCATCTCCGGCGCATGGGCCGTGGATGACGTGGTAACGTGGTGGATGCCCTACGGCCCCGCCATCGGCAATGAACTGGAAAACGCCGATTCCGTTATCCGCATCGACGGGACAGCCGGAAAAATGCGCTCCTACACCATCAAGTTCTCCACGCCCACAGAGTTTACCGACGAGCTTGGCGACCGCTTCCCCGGCCAGCCCATCGACACCATGAGGGCCTCCAGCGTGGATTTTGAATACTACATGCGCAACGACGCCGCCAAACGGCTCAGGGAAGGCAGCGAGGGCAAGGAAGTCCGGTTCGACGCGGAATTCGGCAACGAGGAAGGCCGCAAGGTCGTCGTGGCCTGCCCCCGCATCAAGAACAAGATGCCCGCCATCAACGCCGATTCCGCGACCGTCACCCTTTCGCAATCCTCCGACATCCTCGGCGTGGCACTCGAAGACGCCGTGGAAATCATCCTCGAATAGCTCCGGCTCCCGCCGTCTCCTTTTCCGGCGGGGCCATTCTCCAAGAACCACTTCAACTTTCAACCAGAGGATCAACATCATGAAATTCGTGAACGAAGCCACCGCCAAAGATACCGTCTTCATCAAATGCTTTCCCGACGATTCCGGCGTTTACGCCCGTGTCCTGACCGAAACCGAGCTGGATACCCTGCGCGTCAAGTCCCGCACCTTCAACGGCAACGAGAAGCGCACCCCCGAACTCATGGATCGCCGCTTCAAGATCCTGCACCTGCAACGCGCCCTCTCCGGATGGGAAGGGCTGGAATTCGAGGACGGCTCGCCCATCCCCTTTTCCAAGGAGATGATCAAGGAACTGTGGGAAGTGAACCCCAACCTCATGGGGATCATCTATTCCTGCGTGTCCAGCGAACTCTCTTTCGTGAAGGCGGCGGAAGAAAAAAACTCCGGGACTGGTGCGGACGCCTAGCGGACAACGCGCCAAGCTGTGACGAATGCCGGGAGACATGGGCGCTCGACGGGCTGGAACCTCCCTGCGGCGCCTGTACCTCATCGGAAACGGAACTCCTGCCCGACAACCTGCAATCCATGCATATCTGGCAAATCTGCGACATCCACGCTCGCGACTTCGTAGGCATGGCCGGGCAAGCCCGCCCCATCCGGCTTGAAGCCGTCCGCGCCGAATGCGATCGCACGGACGACCCGGAAGGAAATTTCCAGAAGGTCATGCTCATTGAGGCGATACTGTTTCCTTCCCGGTATTTGAAGAAGTGAGAAAGCCCCGTCCGTTTTATCCGCGGACGGGGCTTTTGTACGGGGAAAGGGGTACTTAAAAAAGGCACAGCCCTCATCGCCATGTGATGGAAGACGCTATTCTTTTTCCCTCATACCCGGATGTTCCGTAGCGCTCAGATGGACGGTTCGGCCCCCCCACCTAGCTACGGCGACAACTATTTACTATTTTGTATAGATAAATCTATATACCATACGGACATCTTCGGGAGGTATCCGTATGGGCAAACATGTCCTCGCCGCTGTGCTGGCGGTATTGTTCATGGCAAGCGGGGCGCAGGCCGCGGGCAACGTTTGGAACGACTCGTTCAACAAGGCCAAGAAGACGCTGGAGTGGCAGGTCTATTATGACCACCGGATCACGCTCTACTGCGGGGCCGCCTTCGACGAAAAGAAGGACGTCGCCCTGCCGGAAGGCTTCACGGCCCCGAAGCACGAGAAACGAGCCGGAAAGATCGAGTGGGAGCATGTGGTCCCGGCTGAAAACTTCGGGCGGGCTTTCCCGGAGTGGCGCGAGGGGGACGCGCAGTGCGTGGATAAAAGGGGAAAGGCGTTCAGGGGCCGTAAGTGCGCGGAAAGGGTGAACCGGGAATACCGCCTCATGCAAAGCGACATGTACAACCTCTATCCGGCCATCGGCGCGGTCAACGCCCTGCGCCAGAACTACAACTTCCAGATGCTGCCCGGCGAGGAGCCGGACTTCGGAAGCTGCGGGATGAAGATCGCCGACCGCAGGGCCGAGCCGCCTATCAGAGCGAGGGGACAGATTGCCCGGACCTACAAGTATATGGCCGACGCCTATGCCCCGCGCTACCGCATGAGCCGCCAGCAGGCGCAACTCATGGACGCATGGGACAGAATGTATCCGGTGGATGCGTGGGAGTGCACGCGGGCCAAGCGCATCGAGAACCTGCAAGGCAACGAAAACCCGTTTGTGAAAAGGCCGTGCCGCGAAGCTAGGTTGTGGTAGGCGAAAGCGCCGCCCTTTTTTGACGGACGGAGCTTCGCTAGGGAAGTATGTTTCAATAATGGTAACGGCATTGGAGCACTATCAAGGCCGCGCTTCCTTCGTCGACCTTGTAGACGAGGCGATCTTCCTGATTGATACGGCGCGACCAGCATCCGGCGAGATCGAACCGGAGCGGTTCCGGCTTCCCCAGCCCTTCAAAGGGGTTTCGTATGGCATCACGCAGCAATTCATTGATTCGTTTGACCGTGCGCTTGTCCGTATGTTGCCAATAGAGGTAATCCTCCCACGCCTGCGGCGTCCACGTAAGCAGCATGATCAATCCTCCAGTTCATGCGGAATGGCCTTACCTGTATCTGCGGCCTGTATCGCTTCCCTGAGGCGTGCGGCATTGGCGGGTGAGCGGAGCAGGTATGCCGTCTCCATGATGGAATTGTAGTCCTCAAGAGACATCATGACCACAGAGGGTGATTTTTGCCGGGTAATAATGACAGGTTCATGATGATCGCAGACACGGTTCATCGTTTCGGCCAGATTCTGCCGAGCTTCCGAATAGGTAATGGCCTGAGACATGGTATCTCCTTTTTGTACAAAAATATGTACAAATAAGAGCCCCGTCAAGGGAAGACGAGCCTAAAAACCCTCCGTCCCTTCACCGCCTGACCCATGTGCAAAGCCCCCTTCCTTCCGGTCGGGGCTTTTCTTCAATCAATCGTCCAATATGTTTCTGTCATGCCATCCTGGGCACAGCGTCAGTTCCGGGCCTCTCCAAGGCCACGGGGCAACGATGCCTTTGACGGGCACCGGCACGACCTCACGCGGGTTGGCAAGCTCCCATGCGAAACCATACATCTCGTCCTCGTAATCCTCGCAGCACGCCGCAATAAGGTCTTCCCGCGTCATGGGACGGCATTCCACTACATCCACAATGCCGAGGGCCATTCCCACGGGCAGAAGTTTCCCGTTGTCCAGTTCGATGATCGCGCTTTTCGAGGCGCAAATGACCAGAGGGCCGCGCCAGTTGAACGGTTTCGACCTCCATTCGATGGTCTTTTCCCCGATGACGATCTGCGACGCGAACGGCTGGCGCACTGACAAGGCTTTCATTTCCCTAACTCCGCTCCTATGAGAAGCCGGGGCACCCTCCCCGGCCTTGTGTGTTACCTGAGCCATTCCGCCAGCCATGCCGGGGCCGTCACCAGCATAGGGCGCGGGCACTGCATGATCCGCGATTCCCCCGGTTCGATCTCCACCCGGCAGACTTCCCGTTTCTTCGGCGTCTTCGCCTTCTTCGGCTTCGGTTCCTTCTTCCTGATGCGCTCCGCAATCGTCCGGCGCGGCTTTTCCTGTTCCAGCATTCCTTGCCCCTTATGCGAAAGCCCCCGTTTCCGGGGGCCATCCGTCTACATTCCCATTTCCCTGATGAGCATCGTCACGATGCCGAGCACATAGCCGCACATCCAGATTTCGAGGCGGGTGATCGGGGTCATGGCTACCACACCGTTTCCGCTATCTGGCGAAGCTCGATAGCGTTGTTGAGCGCATTGCGCGCCGCATCCACCATTGTGGCAGAAATACGCACTTCGCGCATTACTGCGTCATAAAACCGTGAGCAGTCCGCGCCGCGCAGGGGGTGTGTGCCGAGACGCGCCTGTGAGAACTGCACATCGTGCATATTCAGCCTCGAAAGAATGGTATAGGCCGCCTCAATGCTCGCCGCGTATCGGTCATAACTTGCGAAGCGCGGCAAGCTCCTCATATCGGGCAGGGCGGGCTCCGCAACCTTAAGTTCCAGCCCGATCAAATACTCCACAGCCTCGCTCATCCTTTCCGGCGGCAGTTGCGTGTACTTGGCGATCTCGAAGTGGCGGGCGAAGCGGCTCCACACTTCGCCGTAGCCCTTGCGCTGGTGCTCCTTCGGCAACATGCCGACCTTGGCGTCGACCAGTGCCTTGAGCTGCGCCTGTTGCGACGGGGCGAGGGCGTCGGCGGGCGGCAAGGCTCCTTCCCGCTGGCGCTGCAACTCGGTTTCCAGCGCGTTGAAGGCTTCGATGTAGGCCAGCTTGAAGCGCATGGCCTCGGGGCCTGTATAGCCCATCACCAAGAGAGTGAAGCCGTCCTTGAAGATGATGAACATGGGTAGAGAACGCCCGGTATTATCCAAGTAGTTACTCGCCTCAAAATTGAGGGCAGTAAATCTTTTCGGGCAATTATCTATGATACTGCGAATATCGCGTACCACATTGTCGTGACGCTTACCGAAGATCTTCGCCACTTCCAAAGAGGTGGTGGCGGGGCGTCCATTGTGCAGCATAACCGAAGGCGCGGGCATGGGCATGAGTTCGCACTGTGACATGGCGCACCTCCTACATGCCCACGGCGGGGGTAAGGGTGGCGGGGTAGTCGACGCCCGGCAGAACGCCGAAGTCTTCGCGCGGGGCGGGTTCGGCCTCATAGCGGCGGGTCACGAGAACGACCGTCGCGCCCGTCCCGTCAGCGGCGAGTTCCGAAGCGAACTGTTCGGCGGCTCCGCTCTTCCAGTAAGAGCTAGAGACTTCTCCGTCATCCGAGCAGACGTAGTACTTGCCGGGCTTCATGGCGGCGAACGTAGCCTCGTAGAGCTTCACAAGGTTGCGAAGGCGGTTGTTGTCGGCAGTGAGACGATTGACGAGAGACTGAAGATCGGTGATTGTGGCTGTAGCCATGATTCATTCCCTGTTTGAGTGAGTTTCTGGTTAGGCCCTCGGCGGTGGTAACGACACCGCCGAGGGCTGTTTTTGTTATTGCCTTTCCGATGGCTTTGTTGTAACTAATTACCTCATACTCTGTCAACAAAAATTACTTAATTACAACAAAAGTATTTTAAGGTGTACAATGTTTAAAAGTAATATCAGAGAGTTAATGAATAAAAAAGGCATTACAATACGTGATTTATCTAGTCAAACAGAATTATCCACGCGTACAGTTCACCGCGCTACCCAAGACGACACCATCGGCGGTTGTCAGCTCAACACTCTGGCGAAGATCGCGGACGCCCTCGGCGTGAAGACGAAACGGCTGTATGAAGAAGTGGAGGGGCAGGAAGAAGAGGCATAGCCCCTGTACAGAGGCTTTCGCGTCAGGTAGGCTTCACTGAAACGGCACGAACTGAAACCAAGCCCAACGACAGGAGCTGCAAATGGACTCCCACGAAAAAGACGTACTGATACAGCAAGCGAAAGAGATCGCTACCTTTGGATTTGAGCAAGGTTTCAAGCAGGCTATAGACCTCATCCAAGGGATCGCCGAAAGCGGGAACCGGCAAGAATCCCGTGACACCGCAAAAATCTTTGTCAAAACGCTTGAGCAAGTCATGCCGGAGCTGATGAAGGAAGTTCCCGAGATGTTTACCTTTGATGTTATCGATGGTGCGGATAACGAAAAACGAATTATCTTTCATTAGCCTTTGGCATAGATCTAAAGGCATACAGAGACAAATTCCTATTTATTCCACTTAGTAGAAGCCGTAACGTAAGACGGCTATCCCCGAAAGCCCCAACCGTGAGGAAGGGGCTTTTCGCGTCTGCCCTTGACATAGACTCGTTTATATGGCGTGAGAGGGGGAAAAGGGAGAACGAGAATGAGAAAAACGGTATTTTGTGTAGGGGGCGTGTTTTGTTTGGCAATAGCAGGATGTGGTGCGGAGCCGTCGACGTATTCCTATTCATCTGCTCCAGTTGCAAATGTTCCCCCGTATGAGTATACGCCGTCTACATACAGCCAGGAAATGGGGGAGCCTCAAGCAATTGAAAACGAGGATATCAAAAAAATAAACACTACATCAAATAATATTGATAGCTGTATCAAAGAAAAAAAATATGATAGTGCAATAGAAATATTCAAAAAAACTGTTTTGTATGCAGCATCATTGGATATAGGTAATATGGGTTATGGAAAATTAGGAAGGATGACTCCCCAAGAAATTGTTCAGCAAACAAATAATTATTATCGAGAAAAAGAAAAAGCTGACGAAATGTTCAAAAAAATTTCTCCATACGCTAATTTTGGGAAGAAGCCCTCCTTAGCGGAGACAAAAATATTAGTGAAAGCATATTTTGATGTAAGGCTTAAAGACCCCTCTTCTGCAAGAATAACATATAGTAATAAATGGTTAAAATCTTATGCGTTACACAACGGAAAGGTGATTTTTTGTTGGGAAATGTCAGGAGCAGTTAACGCCAAAAATAGCTTTGGAGCTTATGTTGGCAATAAACAATTTATTGTAAAATCTACAGCAAAAGACTTTTTTGATATAAATTATGATTAATTACTCTTTGATATCCACACAAAAAGGCGGCTCTTCGGAACCGCCTTTTTGTTGATTAGATACTCATCTTATTTTTTAACTACTCGCGCAGATGACGGAATATCAGCTTGCTGGGCAGCGGAGAGAATTGGGGCTGGCTTAAGAATGACGGCCTGTTCATGGTGGTTCGTCAGAACCGCCAGACGCTCATCAAGTGCAGCGTTCAGCTTTTTTACCTTGCGTTCACACATCATTTTATCATCTTCTTTGCAACCAGCTATAATAACTTGAATCTCTCTATTGGTTTTTTCTTTTACAGCCGCCTTTGCATCGTCATACCATTTGTCGCGCTCCTCAGGAGTTGCAAATTCTTTTTTGTCCAATTCCATCATGACTGATTTTGGGTATTTCTGGCCCGATTTTGTGCAAGCATCAATAATGAGCCCAACGCCACCCCCAAGAAGAATGTTCCCAAAGATACTCCCGTCCATCTTGGTATCAATCGTCCGTACGCCCTGATGATACCCTTGGGTATTGCAAGTGATCGTCACAGGTGCGGCCTTTGCAGGGAGCGTAAGGTTTGCCGGAGTTGTGATAACTTGTTTGTAATTCTGACCTTCTACTGTGCACTCTATTTTTTCAGGAGTGGAGTTGAATTGAGTATATGTATCGCTCCCACTTGAAATAGTTGCACATCCTGTCATCCCCCAGCACATCCCCACCACAACCAACGCCAAAATCAGTTTTCGCATAATCTAATCCTCCTACCCTCCCCACACCACAGGGGGCGGGGAAAGTCAAGAAGGCAATAAAAAGGCGGCTCTTCGGAACCGCCTTTTTATTGCCACGCTACTGAAAAATACTCAGACAACTCCTTGTCCTCCTCCCCTCTTCCAGCCGTATACTCGAAAAACCTTCCAACAACCTCTTGCAAGACGTCGGAGGGAACATGGTAGGGTTAGGACAAATTTACGAGGTGGAGCTATGCGGTTTGCAGCGACATTTGACGCAAACGGTGTGAGGAAAGGAGCGGCTGAGGCTGTTGCCAGTATGAAATCCGTTTCCGTAGAAACGGAAAGGACGTCAGCTTCCCTACGTAACGCAGCCAAAGACGCCGGGCATTATTATGACGCGCTCGGGCGTCTTCACCGCGCCGACGGAAAGTTCGCGTCCTCTGCCGAAAGTGCCGCCGTTAAAGCTGGCACCCTTACGGCCAGCGTCAGGAAGGCCACAGACCAAACCCGTGCCCTTGGCTCAAGCTCCGAGAAAGCCGGAAAGCAGATGCAGGGCTTCGGCTCAGGTTCGGACTCCGCCTCTAAATCTCTCGCCAAGGCTTCATCCGTCGCGGATGCCCTCAGTAAGCGCCTTGCTTCGCTCACGTCGCGTGTCCTTGCCACCTATTCGGCCTATAAGCTGTTGCAAGGCGTCGTAACGGCTACCAATGTAGGCATTCAAGCCAACACAGCTTGGGAGTCCCAGAAGCTGGCCATTGCGTCCATTGTCAGTTCCACGAACCAGCTCTCGGACGCACAAGGCAGGGTGCTTGAAGGAGCTGAGAAGTTCACAGCATCCCAGCAAGTAGCCGAAGAGCTGATGAAGCGCATTCAGCAGCTCGGCCTTGAAACGACCGCTACAACGCAAGAACTGGTGACGGGTTTTCAAGCCATCATCGCCCCTGCTTTGAAAGCTGGATACGCACTCGAAGAAATTCCCGAACTTGCCACTCGTGCGGCGCAGGCAATGGGGGCTTTTCAGATCCCAATACAGCAGATGCGAACTGAGGTAGAGTCGCTTCTTTCGGGAAATATCAATAAAGCTCAAGACTTGTTGGCTCCTTACCTCAATATTAAGCCAGAAGACATCAGAAAATGGAAGACTCTGGGAACGCTCGTTGAAGAAGTCAACAAGAGACTTGAAATATTCAAATATTCCAGTAAGGCCATCGCCGATACATGGGATGGCTTGAAAAGCAACCTTCAAGATTACGTTGACTTTATCTCCCGTGGTGCGACCGCCGGGCTCTTCGATTCGATGAAAGCATCTGTTCGCGAGCTCCTTTCGCTCATGATTTCCATGAATGAACAGACAGGACGCGCTGAAATCAGTAATAAAATTGATAATATCACGGCGGCATGGAAACGGTTGAACGATTTCATTGGTGATAAAATTTTTATTTCAACAAGAAAATTTACTGATTGGATTGAAGATCTGAACAGGCCAGATAATCTTGCATCTTTTGAGACGACCCTCTCAAATATATGGACTGGTATTGAAAATGGGGCCTCTTTGATCGGAAAGGTTGGTTCTGCCTTCGGTGAGCTCTCCTCAAAAGCAATATCCGGGTGGAACAGTATGCCGGAACTTATCAGAGATGTCGGGCTTGCGGGAGCGATGCTTTACGGCAAACGCGGACTTCTCATCTTGGGAACGGCTATGGCAGCTTTCGATAGACTGAATAATATTGCAAAGGGAACGCGATACTTTGTTCAATCTGGTGAAATGTCCTTTTCGGAATTGTTTTCTATGCCGTGGGATGAACTCGGGAAAAAAGTCGGGCAAGTCGATAAGAATATTTATGGATTCAGAGGAACATATAACGCGACTGTTCAGGACGTAAAATCTGGCGATACATCCATTAAGACATCTTCTCTTTTAGGTGCAGGGGCTGGAGACAAAACCAAAAGCGAACTCAACAAGATCTCAAACGCCTTGAAAAGCGTAGACACCGATCTTGCCCGTGTACAGATGACTGACGCCGGATTCCGCCAATTCCAGATCGACCAAAAAGTTGCGGATCTCGAAAAAACCCTTGGCGCAACTAATCCTCGTGTTCAAGAACTTCGTGCTGAACTCGAAAAAAAGCTCCAAGACGATTTTCTTGAAGAGGTGATCGGATACGCCGATCCCGCCGAAAAGCAGGTGATTGACCTGCAAAAGGCATATCAGAAATTCAATGACACGCTCAAAGCGTCAACTAAGTTCAGTGTAGAAGAAAAGCTCGAATTGCAAGCAAAGGCGGCGGAACAGTACGCTCATGCCCTTGAACAAGTCGATACTGTACAGAAACGTATCCTTGACTTCCAGAAGGAAACATCGCGGATTGAAGCGGAGAACAGTAATGACCAGCTTTATCTGTGGCAAACGCGGGTTGAACAGTATGAAAAGGAGCTTTGGTATGTCAAAGACATAGCAGAACGCCGCAGTCTGATAGAAGGACGGGTAAACGTAGAATTGGCCGCCCAGAATAAGCAGTATACCGCAGACTTCGCCGCAATGTGGGAGGAAACCTACAACCGCGTCGATGAAGCGGGCGCGGACATGCTGGAAAACTTTCTGAATGGTTCAAAGAATACCTTTGATTCCCTCAAGAAGATGTTCATCCGCACGCTGGCTGAAATGGCAAACGCTGCGTGGCTGCGGCCTATCACCGTTCAAATCATGGGCACGCTGGGCGGTCTTTTTGGCGTCGGCGGAACGGCGCTTGCGTATGACTCAGCTACAGGAAAAATGGTCAATGCTTCCGCTGGTGGTTTGCTTGGCAACGTTCCCCTTTCCAACCTGTCCAGCTTTCTCCCCGATTCCTTCACTTCCGGTTTGTCCGGCATCATGGGGGCGACTCTTCCGGGTACGGTTTCCGCGCTGACGACGCCGGGAGCATACACGGCGGGGGAAATCCTGCTCATGCAGGGCGGCGGCACCACGGCGGGTACGGTGGGCGGTCAGGCCGCGCTCATGTCGGGCGGCCTTTCCCTTGGTTCCGCGCTCATGTACGGGGGCCTCGGTTCGCTCGGGTATTCTCTGCTCGGCGGGGCGTTGGGGCTTCCCCAGAACAAGTACAGCGGCATTACCAGCGGCCTTGGAGCGGGGCTTGGCGCATGGGGCGCCAGCGCCGCGTTGTCCGGTACGGCCCTTGGCGCGACGCTCGGCAGCGCAGTGCCTGTGGTTGGCACGGTCATCGGCGCGGCTCTTGGCGGGCTGGCATCGTCTTTGTTCGGCGGCGGGAAGAAAACACATCCTTCCGTCTACACCAATGTTGTCGACGCCAGTCTGTTTGGCTCGGACTGGGAAGCCCTCATGACGCAAGGGGCATGGACTGACCGGGCCAGCGTTTCCGACGCGGCCGGGATTTTCAAGGGGCTTGGCGAGGTGGCCAACACCACGGCCAGCTCAATTATGGGGTTCGCGCAAGCGTTGCCGGAAGAGTATCAGGCGCAGGTCCTTGCCCGGCTCAACGCCGAGACGGTCAGCTTCGGTCGCGGCTCCACGGCGGGACGTAAGGGCGTCACCGACTACGGGCCGAGCACGTGGAATTTCCAGTTCCATGACGAGGAACAGCTTCAGGAGGTCATCAATACCGCCGGGGAAGATATCCAGCGCGTTATGCTGAACGCGCTCCAGCGGGCAATGGTCGGAACGGATCTGTCCTCGATGCTGGCCGTGGATCTGTCGTCCACGGAAGGGCTGGATAAGGCGATTCAGGCCATCAACGCCATCAATACGGTAACGGAAGCCACGGCGAACATCAAAGAACCGCTATCGGAGATGGAGCAGCAGGCGAAGGCGGCACGGGCGCAACTGGACGAATGGACGGAGTCCATGCGGTCGCTTGGTGTGAATGCCGATTACGCCGGGAAGCTCATGGAGGACTACAGGCACGCCTACATCGACAACGTGATCGAGTCACTGGACGAATCGCTGCACCCTCTTTCGGCCTACGCACAGGCGGTGAAGGCGGCGAACGAGGCCGTGGACCAACGCAAGAAGGCGCTTGAAATCATCGGGGCCACGGAAGGGCAGCTTGCGCAGGTGGAGGCCATGCGCGCCGAGGTGGTGAAACAGGCCACTGAGGAAATGCTGCGCTCGTTCGACCAGTCCGTCGCGCAGCGGTGGGCGGCTGTGAACGGCAACAGTGACGAGGTGGGCCGGGCTATCTCACAGGCCAACGAGCTGCGCGAGACGATCCAACAGTTCGGGGAAGGCTCCGCGCAGGTGGCGGAACTGTTGAAGCTCCACGCGGCGGAGACGGCGAAGGCCGCGCAGGACGCTGCGAAGTCAGAATACGATTCGCTCAAGGCGCAGATGGATGCGCTGGAACAGCAGCGGGTCCAGCTTCAGCAACAGGCGATACATGAGCAGATCAACGCCATCAACGAGCAGCTTTCCGCCGCGAAGACGCTCAAGAGCACATGGGAAGGGCTCGACAAGAGCCTTGGTCAATCCCGGTACAACCTGTTTGCCGGGAGCGCCAACCTCGACGCGGAGAACCGCCTCGGAACGGTGCAGGCCGAGTTCCGGCGGCTGTCCGGGCTGGCGCTTG
>ERZ809074.739-NODE-739-length-48632-cov-7.636803_pt1 | contig 48632 bp, 45 predicted proteins | sample MGYA00520795_ERZ809074 | MGnify/ENA primary metagenome ERZ809074 (study PRJEB31570, sample SAMEA3212989) | Homo sapiens | biome: human-gut; feature: human gut; material: fecal | place: Sweden | collected 2011 ...
TGAATACAGTGAACAGGCAATTCCTTATGTGAAAAACCTTCAGGAGTTCCATCATTAAGATTTACTTGAGTTAAAGCTAAGTCAGTCTCATTAATAGACTCTTTATCAATAGTAAATCCGTGATTTTGAGAAGTGATATATACTTTGCCAGTATGTAAATCTTTTACCGGCTGATTTGCCCCTCTGTGTCCAAATTTCATTTTGTAAGATCTGGCTCCAAAAGATTTAGCTACTAACTGCTGACCCATACAAATTCCAAAAATAGGTAATCTTTCAGATAATTTTTGAACTGTGCTGATAGTTTCATGTACCCTATCAGGATTTCCCGGTCCTGAAGTAATCATCAAACCGTCTGGAGAGTAATCCAAAATAGTTTTATAATCAGTATCATATGGGAACAAAACAACTCCGATTCCACGTTCCAAAAAGTTGTTTATAATATTTTTCTTAACACCGCAGTCAATTAAAGCTACTTTTTTGTTGGCATCCTCATTGAAAACTTTAATTTCTTTAGTAGATACCTGCGGCACAACATCAATATCAACAATACTTGGCTGAGCACGTGCAAGTTCTATTAATTCACTGTCAGGAATGTCTTCAGTTGAAATAGCTGCTTTCATTGAACCTTCTTCACGAATTTTAAGAGTTAAATCACGTGTGTCGATTCCACTAATTCCAGGAGTTTCAAATTCATTTAAAAAATCATCTAAAGTTTTTTGTGATGAAAAATTAGAAACTTCTCTGCAAACTTCTCTTACAACAAAACCTTCAGCTTGAATTTTATCTGACTGATACCATTCTTCACTTACCCCATAATTTCCCTCTAAAGGATAAGTAGACATTAATATTTCTCCTTTAAAAGAAGGATCAGTTAAAGATTCAGTATAACCAACCATACCAGTTGAAAAAACAAGTTCCCCTACCTTAGTAGTTTCATAACCGAAACCATCACCTTTTAAAACTGTACCATCTTCCAAAGCTAATTTAGCCATTTTTACCATTAAATCACCATTGTAAAAAAAATAATAATCATCTATCTTTAATAATTATGATTTTTATATATTATTAAATTTATCATTTTTTAGCCCAAAATACTGCAAAAACATAATATTTATAAGGAATTCCAACATGGTCAAAACCTGCATTTTTTAAACATTCCAACTGAAAATCCACAGAGCTGGGTTTATCATAAGTTCTCCTAATTTTAGCCTCTCCATAAGCTTTCTCACTAATTTCACCAGTATGTTCATCAAGTTTTGATTTAAAATAATCTTCAACACCTTTATTAGGATTTAAAACCTGATCTGCATTGACAAAGTTTCCACCATCATTTAATAAATCATAATACTTTTCAATTAAAACTTTCTTTTCCGTTCCAGTCAAATGATGGATGGAAAGAGAAGATATGATTATATCAAACTTTGTGTTGAATTCATGAGTTATATAATCGTCACATATAAATGAAATATTATCATTTCCTTCAAATCTTTTTTCGGCCTCTTTTAGCATTTCCTCAGCCAGGTCAATAAGAACAATTTCTGCATTTGGATATTTTTCAAGCAAAAATTGAGATAAAATACCAGTTCCCGCACCCAAATCTAAAACTTTCGGGTTATCTCCTTTAAAATCAATACAATCAATAGCTATTCCATAAAAATCATCAAAACATGGTATTAAAGCTCTTCTTTCACTATCATATTCTTTAGCTTTTTGGTTGAACTTATTTACAACAGACATTCTTTAATCCTCTAGTATTCTTAAAGAAAAGTTTAAACTTCTGCTTGAATGAGTCAGAGCACCAAGAGAAATTATATCAATTCCCAATTTAGCATAATCCACAATATTTTCAGCAGTGATTCCTCCAGAAACTTCAATTAAAGAATTGTCACGAATATTTAATTTGATTAACTCTTCTAAAACTTCTTCAACTTCTTTAGGAGACATGTTATCCAACATTACAATATCTGCTTTATTTTCAACACAATCAACCGCATCTTTTAGGGATTCAACTTCTATTTCAATTTTTTTAGAAAAGCTAACATTTTCTTTAGCTTTTAAAAGTGTTTCCAAAGGAGTTCCAACACTGGCTATATGATTATCCTTAATCAACACCATATCATCAAGGGAGAATCTGTGTGTATCTGCACCGCCTATTTTTAATGCCTGTTTATCGAATTTTCCAATAGCCGGCAGTGTTTTACGTGTTCCTGCAATTATTACATCATAATCATTTACCAAATTAACATGATAGTCAGCAGCACTGGCTACACCACTCATTCTCATGAGCAGATTTAGTGCAGAACGTTCAAGCAACAATATTGTCCTTGCATCACCTTTTAAACACATTAACAAATCATTTTTAGCTATTTTAGTTCCATCTTTTAAGTTAAAAATTACTTGGACATTTTTAGACTCAAACATTTCCTTAATGATATCAATACCTGCCAAAATACCTTCATCTTTAGAAATAATATGAGCAGTTACAGTTTTATCTTCATCAACTACTGCTTCAGATGTAATATCTCCAAAACCTTCATCTTCTTCAAGCATGTATTCAATTATTCTATCCAAAAAATCACCAAAATTTTAAATTATATGTTGATATATATTTTTATTATAATTAATATAAGTGATTAAATGGAAATTACATTTTTAGGAACATCTTCAGCAGTTCATTCATATACAAGAAACCACCCAGGGATAATTTTAAAAGCCTTTGGTGAAGTTATGTTGTTTGATTGCGGAGAATCCACCCAAAGACAGCTGATATATGCAAAGATAAGTCCGATGAAAATATCCAAGATTTTCATTAGCCATTATCATGGAGATCATATATTGGGCCTTCCAGGACTTCTGCAATCCCTGAATTTCAGAGGAAGAGAAAAACCATTAACAATATATGGGCCAAAAGGTCTTAAAAAAGTTGAAAATGCAATATATTCATTAGGTTATTGCAAATTTGATTTTCCGATTGAATTTATAGAAATCAACAGCGGAACAATACTTGAAACTGATGAATATATCCTTAAATCCCAGGAAGTTATGCATAATGTAACCAACCTTGCATATTCAATAGAAGAAAAGAAAAAACCCAGATTTTTGAGAAATAAAGCTATTGAACTTGGTGTTCCCGTAGGCCCTCTTTTTGGAAAATTGCACAATGGTGAAGAAGTTGAAGTAAACGGAAAAATCATAAAACCCGAACAGGTTCTTGGAGATGCCCGAAAAGGAATAAAAATCACATACTCCGGAGATACCAGACCATGTGAAGAAATGATTGAATTTGCAAAAAACAGTACTTTGCTAATCCATGAGTCAACATACACGCTTGAAGATGATGATAAAGCTAGAGAAAATTTCCATTCAACATCACAGGATGCTGCTACAATAGCCAAATGTTCCAACACTAAACGATTAGTATTAACTCACATCAGTACCAGATATACTGACACAGAGGATTTATTAAAGGAAGCTAAAAAAGTTTTTGAAAATGTTGAAGTTGCAGACGATTTAATGACAATAGAAATTTTAAGTGCATAATATGAATATTATAGATATGTTAGAGGACCCTGTTTCAAAAATAATCATTATTTTATTAATTATAATTACTGCAAGCATTATTGTAAGACTTGTAGCTTATTTAATGAATAAAATAAAGAGATTTAAAAAAGACATTACTTTGATTTATCTTATCAGAGACATTATAAATTATATAATTTATTTCATAGCATTAATGTCCATATTGCAAATATTTGATATAAATCTGGCAGGAACATTATTAAGTTTAGGAATTGTAGGTATTGCTGTGAGTTTTGCAGCTAAAGATCTCATATCCAATTTCTTTTCAGGAATCTTGTTAATAATGGGCAGAAGTGTCAAAGTCGGTGATACTCTCGAAATCAAAGAAATGAAAGGAACAGTAGAAACAATAAGCCTCAGGTCAACAACTATCAGAGATGACAATGGAGTGTTAAGCAATATTCCAAATTCCATACTAACCAACAATACTTATTTACAATATAACAAAAAAGAAAGACACAGAGTAGATTTGATTGTTGGAATAGATTTAAATATAGACATTGAAGAATTTAAAATACATATTTTAGATTTTATAAACAGACAGGAAGGTATTTTAAAAAATCCAAAAGCTCAAGTTTTTTCAAAAGGCATTAATTTTGAAGAAAGCTCACTGAAAATATCCTTTTGGATAAAAGACTTTAATAAAAAAGAAAAATATAAGTTAATTATTACTAATGAAATTAGAAAGTATGTTAACAACAGGTGAAATAATGAGTGGGTCTTTACAAGATGAAATTAAACAATTGAAAGATGAAAAAAATGCAATAATTCTTGCACATAATTATCAGCCTAAAGAAATTCAAGAAATAGCTGATTTCCTTGGAGATTCATTAGAATTATGTATGAAAGCTGCTGAAATAGAAGATAAAGACTTAGTTATTTTCTGTGGAGTAGACTTTATGGCTGAAACTGCTTATATCTTAAATCCGGATAAAAAAATCGTAATTCCAGATTTGGAGGCAGAATGTCCTATGGCACATATGTTACCGGAAGACGAATTATTAAAAGCAAAAGAAGAACATCCTGATGCAGGAGTAATTCTTTATGTAAACAGTATTGCTGAAGCCAAACAACATGCAGACACATTATGTACTTCAGCTAATGCACTAAAAGTTACTGAAAGTTTACCTCAAGATGAAATACTCTTTGGACCTGATAACAATTTAGGCAGCAATGTAGCTAAACAAACTTCCAAAGAAATTATACCTGTTCCAAAAGGCGGACACTGTTATGTTCATAAACTATTCCATACTGAAGATGTTGAATTAAAAAGAAAACAGCACCCAGATGCAGAAATAATTTGCCATCCCGAATGTAATATGGATGTTCAGGAAGCATGTGACAAAGTCCTTTCAACTGGCGGAATGTTAAAATATATTGCTCAAAGCGACAAAAAGGAATTTGTAATTGGTACTGAAATTGATATGATTACCAGACTTGAAAGTGAAATTCCAGGTAAAAAATTATATCCTTTACTTGAAGGAGCTATCTGCAGCACTATGAAATTACATACTTTAGAAAAAGTAAGAAATGCACTTAAAAACGAAGAACCTCAAGTAACTGTTCCAAAAGAAATAGCTGAAAAATCCTTAAAAGCTACTCAACACATGTTAAAAGTATCAAAATAGCTGGAATAACTCTAGCTACTTGAAAACTTTTTTTAATCCATATCTTCTAAAAAACTAGATAAAAATATTGCCATTTCAATTTCTTCTCTTGAAATAAAATCTTCAACTTTGATTTTGGATTCACTGCTTTGAAATGGGAAAAACTCTTTTTTAAATTTTGTTTTTAATATCAAATTATCATTTGTGATTTGTGTTTCATCATCAAGATTATTATTTAAAAATTCCAACTGATTTTGGGATAATCCGCTTATGTTATAGCTAATAAATCCCCCATCAGCATTTTCACCATAATCTACAATCCTAACATCCATACTATCACCTGAAATTTTTCATAAATTCGGACAACTCTTCTTCAATTGTTTCAAGTTCCCGAAATCCGATATGACCCAAATTAGAATCATAAATAATCAATTCAGAATCTTCAATTAAATTATGCATTGGAATTGCATCTAAATTTGGAGGGAAATACTGGTCCTGATTTATTCCAATTATTAAAACTTTAGATCTTATTTTATTCAAATCCTTTTCAATATCATAATCCAGAGTTGCGTCATTACAATATTTAACATCAAAAATGCTGTCAAGCAATCCTTCATCTCCAAATTCATCAAATTCCACATCCAATTGACTATTCGGAATTTTATGAAGAGCTTCCTTTGAAATTCCGAAACTGTAAACCGCCTGAGTAGCCAGTCTTAGGGTTCTAACTAATGAAGAAGTATTTTTTCCAGAATCATAATCCCCGTCAGTTGAAATAATCTCATCAACTAATTTTGATAAAATATAATTGCGTCCCGCTACTTTATAACCGCTTGCTCCAGAAATAATGAAATCCGCATAGTCAGGATATAGAACTGCACATGTCAAAGCTACAAAACCCCCCATGGAGTTCCCAATAATCCCCCTAACATGAGTTATTCCGAATTTGTCTTTTAAGAACTTATTTTGAAAATTAACCATATCTTCAATACTATACTTTGGAAATGAATTATTTAAATTAGTTGTTGATGGGCTACATGAACCTGGAGCACCTAATTCAGAAAGCGAAATAATAAAGAATTCATTTTTATCAAAAGGACCTCCAGTATAAGATAAAGGACATAATTTGCTAACTGAAGCATAATTTCCCAAAGAACCATGACAGTATACAATAGCATTATTAATACAACCGTTATCATCATATTTTGGAGTTCCAAAGGTCATATACTCTACAGAAACATTATTTAATACATCTCCACTTTGGAATTTGAAAGAATCCATAATATATTCTTCACGCTTTGAAATAAAATAATCATCTAAATCCATGATAATAATTTCCATAATAAAATATTTAAACTAAACTACAGTAATCTTATTTTAATGAAATATAAAATACTAGAGAACCCAAATTGTGAAGATGCTTACGGTTTAATAGAAGAAGCATTAAGAAAAAGAGCTACAATTACAATATATGCCTGCTGTAAAGTCAATTATGAGGGAAGAGCATTAAGTGAATTGAATTGGGGAGAACGTATAATCCTAATAAAACCAGACGGTTCATTTTTAATACATCAGGAAAAAAAAGTAGAGCCTGTAAATTGGCAACCTCCAAAATCCAAAACAAGAGGATATATCCAGGACAATAACTTAATTTTAGAAAGCCACAGAAGAACACCTAAAGAATTATTAACTGTTGAAATTAGAAAAGTCCAATACATAACTTATGCAAACATTGAAGACTTTGAAGAACTTGAACAGGCAGGTTATGAAAAAGATATGGGAGACATGATTATGGAAAAACCCCATATGATTGAAGAAGGCTTCAAGCCAACAGCAAGAGAATACAGTGTTGAACACGGTTTTATAGACATTTTAGGAAAAGATTGTGATAACAACCTGATGATTTTGGAATTAAAAGCACGTAAAGCAGGAGTAAGTGCTGTAAAACAACTGAAAAGATATCTTACTGATTTTGAAGATGGTGACAATGATTATTTAAAAGAATGTCTTGTCCAAAAAAAGAAAATCAGAGGTTTGCTTGTAGCACCATCACTTGGAGAAGATGCTAAAGAATTAATAGAAAAAGAAGGCATTGAGTTTGTAGCGGTAAATCCTCCAAAAGAATTAAAAAGAGATAAAAAAGTAACATTGGATGCTTTTTAACTTAAAGACTTTTCAATTCTTTTTAATTCATCAACATAATATTTTTTAGTATGCAAATTAGCGGGAATTGAATTGGTTACATGACACTCTTTTTCCAATTTGAAAATAAGATAATCTTCAGTATCTAAAGAAACAGAACCATCATCACTTAATAATTCTAAATTATCCAATTCTTCAAGAATACTTTCATATTCTTTTTGTTCTAAAGCAATAACATCATCCAAATCCATTTTTTGTATTTTAGGATTTAGCTGTAAAGCAATAGCTACAAATCCGTTAACAGTTTTATTATCAATGTCAAATTCAGATTTTCTAATTTCCTCCATACTTAGTTTAACATGATGTAATGTAGCATTAGTAACAGGAATTTCTCTAGACAATCCAATTTGATTTATTTCATAATGATTTTTCCAAGTACCAACTTTATAAATTGCATAATTTATGTTATCAAAGTTTATAATTTCAGGTTTTGCCATACTATCACACTTACATATTATTTATATCCACTGATTAAAAAACATTTAGTTTTAAATATTATAAATAATAAAAGTTAAATTTAATGGAGGTTAGGCTGTGAAAAAATGTCCCGAATGTGGAAATCCTAGTTACGATGGTGCACCTGCATGTGGGAACTGTGGATATAAATTTCCAAAAATGAAACCCTCAGCTCCTAAAAAGGAAATATTTGATAAAGCTCCTGAAAAAAAGAAAAAACAATTTAGCGACGAAGAAAGTACAATTGAAATCATTAAAGAAAACAAAATTCTCATTGGAGCAATTATACTTATTACAATAATCGTCATCTGCGGAATTGTCATCACAGGACCAAACAATAATAACCAAACTGCACAAAGTGGAGATATGGTTAAATTTTCTGAAGCAGGATTTTCTTTCAGCTATCCAAGCAGTTGGAATGAAGTAAATGGAACTGACAGCGACCATGAAGGTTCCGTCTTCTTTAAAAACGAAAATGGCACTATTATCCAATATTATAATGTATCTAATGATTCCACATCATTAAAAGATATAACTCAAGATAGAATTAGTTATGCTCAGGAAAATGGAAATTATATAGATACAGTTCAGACAATAACATTAGATGGTAGAAATGCTTCAGATGTAATTTTAGAGCAATCAAATGGAAATTACACCAGATATGTATCATTATTCAGCAATGGAGAATTATATGTATTTAAAATAAGTGGCGATTCATTAAATTCCATTAATTCTAGTGATATTAATACTGTACTTCAAACCGCAGATATTGCATAAGTATGAATTATTTCATACTTTTTTCTATTTTTTAAAGTGTTTAATATGAAAATTAAAATTGCACTATGTCAGATTAATGTAGTTGACAATAAAGAAAAAAACATTGAAAATGCCACATCTATGATTTTAAAAGCAGTTAAACAGAATGCTGATTTTATTGTTCTTCCCGAAATGTTTAATTGCCCATATTCCAATGAAAAGTTCATAGAATACTGTGAAGAAGAAACACATAGCCCAACATTATCCAAAATAGCCAAATTAGCTAATGAAAATAATACATATATTTTAGCAGGATCCATTCCTGAAAAGGAAGGCTCAAAAATCTTTAACACCAGCTATTTATTTGATAAAAACGGTGAAATAATAGCCAAACATCAAAAAATGCACCTATTTGATATTGATGTTAAAGGAAAAATTTATTTTAAGGAATCAGACACATTAAGTTCCGGAAATAAAGTTACAATAGCCAAAACAGACTTTGGAAAAGTAGGTATCGGAATCTGTTATGATATTCGTTTTCCTGAACTGGCTAAACTAATGGCAGAAGCCGGAGCTCAAATTCTGTTTTATCCCGGAGCATTTAACATGACAACAGGTCCTGCCCATTGGGAACTTACATTCAGATCCAGAGCTTTGGATAATCAGGTTTATTGTGTTGGTGTTGCACCTGCACTAAATAAAGATGCAAGCTATCACAGTTACGGCCATTCAATTATTGCAAATCCATGGGGTGAAGTGATTGTCCAGCTGGATGAACAGGAAAACATGGAAATAGCAGAAATAGATTTAGAGGAAATAAAAAAAGTAAGAACAGAACTTCCTCTTTTAAAAAACAAAAGAAGTGATTTATATAAGATTAACTTAATTTAGCTAATCTTTTTTCAAACCAATCTTCTTTTCCCGGTTTTTTCTTAGATAAAACTTCAATAGCCTTATTTAAAATTCTGATTTCATTTTCCAAATCATTGTTCTTTCTATAAAGAATACATAATCTTTTATAAGGAGCATCTTTTGGCTGTTCTTCAGTTACATACTGTTCATATTCTTTAATAGCTTTTTGAACATTGGTTTTTTCCATTTCCTTAATTGTACTCATTGGTTTTATTTTTGATAAAGTTTTACCAGATGCTTTTGCTTTTTTAGCCTTATCTGCTTTTTTAAGAGCCTTGTTACATGATTTTTTAAAGTCTTTATCTTTTTCCTTACGTCTTGCATCTTTAATTAAATCAATGGAGTCGTCAGAAGCTAAATCCCCCAATGCATAAATAGTAGCTAAACGGACACCCCAGTCTTCATCTTCAAGTCCTTTAGCTATTGTATATAATTCATCATGTGCCTGAAGCTCTCCTAAAGCTCTTATTGCTGTTTTTCTTACTCCAAAATCATCATCCTCTACAGCACCTGCAAAATAAGGAATAACTTTTTCATCCTTAGTTTCTTTAAGAGCAAATGTTAAAAAACGTTTATTTTTACCTTCTGATGCCTCAAATTTTTCAATTAATTTATCCCTGGCAACTTCCCCCATGTTACCTAAAATTTCAGCTGCTTTAAATCTTATTTGAGCATTGTCATCAGTAGTTGCTTCAATTAATGGATCAATAGCTTCAATATCAGTTACACCAATCAAAGCATTGACCGCTTCCTTTCTTACACTTACATCATCATCTGAGAGATTATCAATAGCTTCCTTTAAAATTAAATCAGACATTTTATATCTCCTAAAAGTTTAAAACTTATATTAATAATAAATTAGTTTTAGTAAATATATAATCTTTAAGATAAAAGTTGAGATAAAAATGATAACTGAGCAAACAAAAAGCTATTCAAAAAAACAAATATACAAAACCCTACATCCATGGGTTAGACAATGGTTCGATGAAACTTTCGAAGATTTTACTCCAGCTCAGAAAAAGTCAATTGTAGACATTCACAAAGGAAACAATATTTTGGTTTCATCACCTACAGGATCAGGAAAAACATTAACTGCTTTTTTATCAATACTTAGTGAACTAACAACTCTTTCCCAGAAAGGTGAACTTGAAGATAAAGTTTATTGCATTTATATTTCACCACTGAAAGCTTTGGATAATGATATTGAAAAAAATCTGGAGGAACCTCTTAAAGGCATTGAAAAAATTGCAGGAAAGGATTTGGGAATCAGAAAGGCAGTCCGAACAGGTGACACTACCCAATATCAAAGACAGAAAATGCTTAAAAAGCCCCCACACATCCTAATTACCACCCCTGAAACTTTATCCATTTTACTGGTAGCACCAAAGTTTAGGGAAAAATTAAGCAATGTGAAATATGTTATAATTGATGAAATACATTCACTTGCTGAAAATAAACGTGGTGTACATCTAAGTTTATCACTTGAGCGTTTACAACATTTAATTGGACAATATACAAGAATTGGACTTTCAGCTACTGTCAGCCCTCTTGAAGAAGTCGCCAAATTCCTTGTAGGTTATGAATACGGAGTTGAGCGGGATTGTAAAATCATCAATATAAATTACCTTAAAGACATGGATATAAAAGTTCTATGTCCTGTTAGTGACATTATGCTGGCAGATAGTGAGGATACCCGACTTGGAACATATAACTTATTGGATGACCTGATTCAGGAAAATAAAACCACCCTTGTCTTTACAAATACAAGAAGTGGAACTGAACGTTTTGTCTACAATCTTAAAAAAATGTTTCCAAAAAACTATAATGATGAAAATATAATGGCCCATCACTCTTCACTTTCAAAAGAAGTTCGTCTAGCAACTGAAAACAAATTAAAAGAAGGAAAACTTAAAGTCGTAGTTTCATCAACATCACTGGAATTGGGAATAGACATCGGATATATTGATTTGGTTGTTCTTATTAACTCTCCAAAATCCGTTTCAAGAGCTCTTCAAAGAATCGGAAGAAGCGGACACAAATTAAATGAAAAATCCACCGGAAGAATTATTGTAACAAATCGTGATGATCTGGTTGAATGTTCTGTTTTGTTAAAAGATGCCAAAGAAGGTAAAATTGATAAAATAAACATTCCTCAAAATTGTTTAGATGTTCTGGCCCAGCACATTTATGGAATGAGTATTGAAAATCCCTGGGACATCGATTACGCATATGATGTAATCAGAAAAAGCTATTGCTACAAAAATTTAACCAGAGATGATTATGAAGATGTTTTAAGCTATATGGCTGGAGAATATGAAGAGCTTGAAGAGAGATATGTTTATGCTAAAATCTGGATAGATTATAAGGAAAACACCTTCGGCAAACGTGGAAAACTAGCCAGAATGTTATATTCAACAAATATCGGAACAATTCCCGACAGCTCAGGAGTTTTAGTTAAATGTGACGGTGAAACTGTCGGAAAAATAGAAGAGGACTTTATGGAAAGACTGAAAAAAGGAGACACTTTTGTTTTAGGCGGACAGACATACCGTTTCAATTATGGAAAAGGAATGACAATAAATGTTTCACCAGCTAATGGCCCTCCAACAATTCCTTCCTGGTTTTCACAGCAATTACCATTATCTTTTGACTTGGCTATGGATATTCAAAGATTCAGAGCACATATGGATGCCAAATTCAGATACAACAAAAGCAAACAGGAAATTATGGAGTTCATATACGATTACTTATATGTAGATGACTTTGCAGCCAATTCAATTTATGAATACTTTGTAGAACAGTACACATATGCAAAAATACCTAGCAATCAGAGGTTATTGATTGAATACTATAAGGGATTTGGTGACAGGCGTTTTGTAATATTCCACAGCTTATTTGGGAGAAAGGTAAATGATGCACTTTCAAGAGCAGTAGCTTACATTGTTGCAAGACAGTACAATACAAATGTTACAATATCCATCTCAGACAACGGATTTTACTTAAGTGCAGAAGGAACCCTTGGAGGGCTGGAAGCATTTAAACAGCTAACTCCAGAAAACTTTAAAAATATCCTAACACAATCATTAAATAAAACCGAAACATTAGCCAGCAGATTCAGACATTGTGCCGGCAGATCACTAATGACCCTTAGACACTATAAAGGAGAGGCAAAATCTGTTGGTCGCCAACAGGTGAGAGGAAAAATATTGCTTAAATTTGTTCAGGAAATGGATAATGACTTTTCAATCCTAAAAGAAGCTAGAAGAGAAGCATTGGAAGATTATATGGATGTCAATAATGCTCTTAAAGTTATTGAACTAATAGCTAACGGGCAAATGGAAATTAAAACGATAAATACAGTTATCCCAACCCCATTTGCATTTAATTTAGTTTCACAAGGGTATTTGGATGTATTAAACCAGAATGATAAAGCGGAATTTACAAAAAGAATGCACAAAGCTGTTTTAGAGCAGATAAAAGAAAAATTAAAAGAAAGTGATTTATAAAAAAGTGGTAATATGAAAACATTATTAGTATATTATTCAAGAACACAAATAACCGAAAAAATAGCTAAAACCATTCAAAAAGACCTGGATTGTGATATTGAAGAAATTACAGTTGGAGACAAATATGACGGAACTATAGGATACATAAAAGGAGGATTTGATGCAAGTGCAAACAGAGTCTGTGAAATTAACAAGGTAACTAAAAATCCCAAAGATTACGATTTAGTTATAATTGGAACTCCTGTCTGGGCAGCTACAATGGCAACACCAATATACAGCTATTTAAAAGAATATGGCAATCAAATCAAAAATCTGGCCAGTTTTTGTACATGCGGAGGCAGCGGATATGAAAAAACCTTAAAGAAAATAGCTAAAATAACCGGCAAAACTCCAATAGCTACAATGTATCTGACAAAAAATGAAATTGAAAATCCTGAAGAAAACATAAATAACTTTGAAAACAAAATTAATAACAGGTGATAAAAATGACTAAATGGGGACCAGTATTTCTTGGTTTTATCCTTGCAGTAATTGTAAAATCATTCTTTGCACATTATGAATTTATAGGATTGCTCCTTGTTGGATTTATAGTAGGATATTTATGCCGTGACGGAGCAATAAGCGGAATGTGGAATGCAGCAGTTGCTGGTGCATTCGGAACCATAGTATCTGCAATATTATTTGTTATAATTGCTACCTTTGGAGGAGCTCTATTTGGAATCTTCGGAGGTTTAGTTGGATTTACAGTATCCGGAATTACAACAATCTTTATAGTTTTAGGATATTTAATATACTATGCAATAGTCATGGGTATTGCTGGCGGTGTTGGAGGATTAATTTCTTCTAAAAAATAAGGGGAAAAATATATGGATTTTAAAAATTTTATTGATTGGAAATCATTTATAATGGGAGCCGCATTTGCTTCATTTATCTGTGTTGTTGCATCACAGTACCAATTAGATTGGTTATATGCATTTGCAGCTATTGGTTTACTTTATGTTGGTTATAAAGCTAAAAATATGAAATGGGGAGCTATCTTAGGTGCAATAGCAGCAACTCCATTATTTGTACTTGCAGCATATGGTGTTTTCGGACCTCTTTCAGACAGTTCTTTTGATCCGCAGGTAAGTATGTTTGTTACACTTATTGCTGTTCTCATGGTTGGAGCATTAGTTGGTTTTGTTGGAGCATACACTTACAGAAATAGGCAAAGAGCAATTGCTGCAAAGGAAAAACAGGTAAAAACAGGTAAAAATAAAAAAGGAAAAAAATAATTTTAAGTTATTATTTTTTCCAATTCTTCTTTTTTAATTGCATTTTTAATTTCAAGGGCAATTCTTCTACCCATACTCATAGGTTTTCCATAAGTTAAATAGCTGTAAGGTGAACCTCCCATAAAAGTATTAGTTCCACCATCGGTTCTAGCACTTATTTCAAAACAGATTACTTCTAAATTATCATTTACTAAAGTTTGCATACAGAACGGACCGTTTAATCCAGGAGCAACAAGTTTTTTAGCACTTTCCACTAATTTATCCGCCATTTCAAATACTTGAGGAAGTAAAGATTCTCTGATAACTGCAGGATGATTACCTGTAACCACATAAGATGGGCTTAAATCAATATCTAACTGGTCTTTAGCAGGCATTCTTACAAAACCGTCAATACTGGATTCATATCTTGTATCCATACCTAACAATTCAACTTCATCTTCCAAAGCGGAATAGAAATAATGTATACAGTAATTACATCCGGAAACATATTCTTCAATATGTGCATTAGCTACATCTGAGTCTTCCAGCCATCCTCGAGCTTTCATGGCATCTATTTTTTTATTGAATTCTTCAGGAGATGATGCTACAAAATAACCTCTTCCTCCCCTTGCACCAGGGAATTTAACCATAACCGGACGGTCAATTTCTGAAGGATTATCATATTTGTAAGGTATTCTTACTTCACCTTCAACAAGAAGTGCTCTTTCTTTGTCTCTTTCAGCTTCCCATCTTAAAATATCCCTATTACCAAACATAGGAACATTAAATTTATCTTCAACATTGTCAAGACCTGCATATGCTACAAATGAACCGTGAGGTATAACAATAGCATTCATGTCTCTTAGCTTTTGCTGAACATCTTCATTGACAATGTCTTTAAATTTGTCAACGATTATATATTCATCTGCAACATCAAAACGTTGATATGGTACTTCTCTTCCTTTTTCACAAACAATAGCTGTTCTAAAACCTTCTTCTTTTGCACCTTGTAGAATATGCAAGGAAGTGTGGCTTCCAAGAGTAGCTATGGTTATATTGTCTTTGTCGTAATTGTCTAATATCTCAAAAATATCTTCAAGTTTAACTTCTCCCATTTTAATATCTCCTCAAAGAATTGATGTATAATAATATATATTTAAGATATTATAACCCTTTTTGTTTTTAAAAAAAAGATTGAACAGAACAGTTAATTTTTAAAAAAACAATTAACAAAAATTCAATCAAATGTTAAAAACAAATATTAAAAAGGATAACTGATAAAATAATAAATTAGAAATTTTTAAATCATGAGATGAACTTTATGCTAATCGGATTAATATCAGATACACATATTCCAGACAGAGCTAGAGAACTTCCTAAAAATGTAATATCCTCATTTGAAAATGTTGATTTGATATTGCATGCAGGAGATTTAACTTCCACAAAAGTAATTGATGAATTGGAAAAAATAGCTCCAACAATAGCTATTCAGGGAAATATGGATAGAGCAGCTGGAATAATGTTGCCTAATGCAAAAGTTATCGAAGCTGAAGGATTGAAAATCGGAATTGCTCATGGAGAAGTATATCCAAGAGCAGATACACAACAATTACTTTATTTGGCAAAACAGTTATACGCAGATATTTTAGTTACAGGACATTCCCACCAGCCCAAAATAGAACAGATTGACGGAGTTTTATTATTGAATCCTGGAAGCCCTGTTGTTCCAAGACTTGCAGACAGAACTGTAATGTTACTTGAAATTAATAATAAAGAGGTTGATGTGGAAGTTATTAAAATTGGAAATCCTGTGTGCAGTACATTAGATTTAGACAAATTTAAAGGAGAATGAAAAATGGGCAGTCGTTGGCAAATGGAAAAAAAACATGATCCATATTACAAAAAAGCTAAAAAAGAAGATTATCGTTCAAGAGCATCATATAAAATCAAACAGTTAGACAAAAAATTCAAACTTATTAAAGAAGGAGATACCGTTGTAGATCTTGGAGCAGCTCCAGGAGGATGGTCCCAGGTAGCTTTAGAAAAAGTTGGAGAAGAAGGTCTTGTAATCGGAGTGGATTTAAACAGAATAAAACCTTTCCCTGAAGAAAATTTCCATGGAATCAGAGGAGATTTTACAACTACAGAAGTTCAGGAAAAAGTTATGAATTTAATTGGAGGAAAAGCTAAAGTCGTAATTTCTGATGCGTCACCATCATTATGCGGAATTAAAAATATTGACCAGTTAAGATCAATTGATTTGACAAACACAGTTATTGGAATTGCTGATAATATTTTAGAGCCTAAAGGAAACTTAGTTATGAAAGTATTTCAAGGTCCCGAATATAAAGACATGCTAACCAGACTTAAAAAGAAATACAGGCAAGTAAAAACAACAAAACCTCCATCATCCCGTAAAAAAAGCTCAGAAATGTATGTTGTGGGATTAGACTTTAAACCTAAAAAAAATAAAAAAAGTAAAGATTAAAGATTATTGTATGCTACAGTAGCATTCTGTAATTTTTCCTTAGCAAAATCTATTCTACTATCAACTTCGTTTGATGACTTGCCGGAATCCAGTGCACTTTGAACATTTTGAATAGCGGAATCAGCTTTTGTTAATTCCAATCTTGCATCATTATATTTTTGAACCTGAGCTGTGTCCCCATTATCATAATACAAAGATTTTACACCATCAAATTGTGATTCCAAATCACTATATGAAGATTTTAGCTCCGCAAGTTCATCATATTGATTACCAGAAGAAATTTCATTAGTAATTCCTGATGAAACAATACTAAATCCAACATATGCCACAACAACAATTGTTGAAATAATCATTATGATTCCAACAACAGAAATAAGCATGGATGTGGATTTAAATAAATTTAATCTAGATTTTCTCATATTATCCTCATTTTATTAAATAAAAAAACTATCTAATAATTTAATAATATTTTTACTTGTTTTTAGTATATAATATTTTACTTGCCAAATGCTCAATACAATATTTTTTAAAGTATGAAAAATTAATAATATTTTAATGAATGCTAGTACAAAATCACGAACATCTGTTGCAAAATTTGAGGAATTTTTCGCTACAACATACAAAGATGATGTATTTGAAATCCTTGAAAAATATCCTGATGAAAGGTCACTTACTGTAGATTACAATGATTTAGAAATGTTTGACCCTGATTTGGCAGATTTATTAATTGAAAAACCTGAAGAAGTTATTGAAGCATCCAAAAGTGCAATAAAAAATATTGACCCTTTAGTAAAAGATGCTGATATCAATATTCGTTTTGAAAATCTTTCTAATATAATTCCTTTAAAAACACTATTAAGTAAGTACATTGGGACATTTGTCGCTGCAGATGGAATTGTAAGAAAAACAGATGAAATAAGACCTAGAATTGAAACTGGTGTCTTTGAATGTAGAGGATGTATGAGGCTGCATGAAGTAGAGCAACGTTCCGACAGCAGAATTATAGAGCCTTCTTTATGTAGTGAATGTGGTGGAAGATCATTTAGATTGCTGCAGGAGGAATCAAAATACATTGATACCCAAACAGCAAGAATGCAGGAACCATTGGAGAATTTATCTGGAGGAACTGAACCTAAACAGATGTTAATGGTTTTGGAAGATGATTTAGTAGACCAATTAAATCCCGGAGATAAAGTAAGAATTACAGGAACTTTAAAAACATTCAGAGAAGAACGCAGCGGCAAATTCAAAAACTACATTTATGTAAATCATATCGAACCTTTAGAACAGGAATTTGAAGAATTGCAGCTTACAGAAGAAGACGAGGCAAAAATCATTGAACTTTCTAAAGACCCTGACATTTATGAAAAAATCATCAAATCAACTGCCCCATCAATCAGAGGTTATAGAGATGTAAAAGAAGCTATTGCTCTTCAATTATTTGGTGGTGCTGCAAAAGAGCTTGAAGATGAAACTAGATTAAGAGGAGATATTCATATTTTAATCGTCGGGGACCCAGGTATCGGTAAATCCCAAATGCTTAAATACGTTTCAAAATTAGCTCCAAGAAGTATTTACACAAGTGGTAAAGGTACAACAGGAGCAGGGTTAACTGCAGCAGCAGTTAGAGATGAATTAGGCGGATGGTCTCTTGAAGCAGGTGCATTAGTACTTGGGGACCAGGGTAATGTATGTGTTGACGAACTGGACAAAATGAGGTCAGAAGACCGTTCAGCACTTCACGAGGCACTGGAACAACAAACTGTAAGTATTGCTAAAGCAGGAATCATGGCTACTTTAAATTCAAGATGTTCAGTTCTTGCAGCAGCTAACCCTAAATTCGGAAGATTTGACAGATTTAAAATACTTGCAGAGCAAATTGATTTGCCTTCCCCAATTTTATCTCGTTTCGATTTAATATTTGTTGTTGAAGATAAACCAAGTGTAAAAGGAGATTCAGAACTTGCACAGCACATTCTCCAAATACACCAGCAAAATACTGTAAATTATGAAATTGAACCTGAATTACTCAGAAAATATATTGCATATGCCCGTAAAAATGTAAATCCGAAACTTACTGATGAAGCAAACATGGTTTTAAAAGAGTTTTATGTAAGTACAAGAAACAGTTCCGGTGATGAAGAATCCCCAGTTCCAATTACTGCAAGGCAATTAGAAGCTATCATTCGTTTAGCTGAAGCTAGTGCTAAAATAAGACTAAAAGACACAGTAGATAAAGAAGATGCACAAAAAGCAGTGAGACTGCAATTAGCTTGTCTTAAAGAAGTCGGTGTTGATCCTGAAACCGGGGAAATAGACATTGATAAAGTAGAAGGAAGAACACCTAAATCAGACAGAGACAAATTGCAAAGAATCATTTCTGAAATTGAAATACTTGAAGAAGAATATGCCGGACAAGCTCCAATGAATGTTTTAGTATCCAATATGAGTGATAAATACGACATGAGTGAAGAAAAAGTAGATGAAATGGTTAGAAACTTAAAACACAAAGGAGTAATCTACGAACCAACAAACGGTTATCTCAAAAGAGCATAACCTTCTTTTTTTATTTTATATTTTTTAATCAAATAGGATAACTTAATAAATGATTAAAATCAAAATTAATATATTATATTTATACTAATCTTACGGAGCGATAATATGGAAGAATACGAAAATTTATTAAATAGAGCAATAGACCAATTACCTCCCGAAGTATTTGAACACAAAAGATTTAAAATTCCTAAAGCTTATTCAGATATACAAGGTAACAGAACTTTTATAAAAAACTTTAAAGATGTTGCTGAAGATTTAAACAGAGATCCACAACATGTATTAAAATTTTTATTAAGAGAATTAGGTACTGCAGGTAATTTAGAAGGATCAAGAGCAATCTTACAAGGTAAATTTACACATTACTTAATCAACGAAAGATTAGAAGATTATGTTGAAAAATATGTTATTTGCCATGAATGTAACAGGCCAGATACCAAAATTATCAGAGAAGATAGGATATTCATATTAAAATGTGCTGCATGTGGTGCTAAAGCTCCATTAAAACCATTATAATCCTATTTTAACTTATTTTTAATGATTTTTATGTTTTGTGTAGAATGTGGAAGTACTGATAAAAAAATGGTTGGAGATATCTGCATTGACTGCTTTTTAAAAGACTTTCAAATGATTGAAATCCCAGAAAATATTAAAGTAGAAATCTGCAGCCACTGCAACAGTAGAATCGAAGAAGGAAAATGGACTGATTCATTTTTACCGGAAGATGAAATAATTTATCGTGCTTTAGAGCGAAACATTAAAATCAGCAATCTTGTTGAAAATGAAATTATCAATCTTGAAATCGACCAGATAAAAGGAACAATAGCCAATTGTTATGTGGAAGTTGTTGGAGAAGTTTACGGAGTTCAGCTTGATGAAACTCATGACACTTCAGTAAGAATAATGAAAACAGTTTGTCCAACATGCAGTAAACTTCAGGCAGGCTATTATGAATCAGTTGTTCAATTTAGAGCAGACAACAGAGATATAAAAGCAGAAGAATATGATAAAGCTGATGAAGTTGTTAAAAGAACTTTAAATAAGCAAAGCAAAAGCGACAAGCTTGCTTACTGCCCACAAATAGCTAAACTAAAAGAGGGCTACGATTATTATATCGGATCATTAAAATCCGGCAGAAAAGTAGCTGAAAGCTTAAAAGAAGAATTTGGAGGAATTATTAAAGAATCTCCAAGACTTATCAGTGAAGACAAATCTACTGGAAAAGGTCTTTATAGAATTTGGATTTCAATTAGAATTCCTGAATTTGAAATAGATGACTTTATCAAACATGATGGCAAAATACTGCAGGTAAAAGATATTGATAAAAATAGAGTTGTTGGAATAGATATCACTGACCATAAAAGACACACAATACCTTTAAAAGAAAGTGAAGATATAACACTTCTTAAAAAGGCTGATGAAATTGAAACAACAACAATAATATCAAAATCCCCAAGCAACATTCAAATTTTAGACCCTGCAGATTATTCTGCTGTTGATTTGGATATGATGGATGAATTTAAAGATTCCAATATTGGTGACGAAGTTAAAATTATTAAAATTAACAATTACATTTATTTGATTAAGTGATTAAGATGAGCATTGAAGAAAAAATTCAATTAATTGAAAAAGGAACATTAGAAGTTATAGATACTGAAGAATTAAAAGAAGTTCTTAAAAAAGAACAACCTATAGCTTACACAGGATATGAACCTTCAGGTAAAATTCATTTAGGCCATGCAGTAACAGTACAAAAACTTAAAACCCTTCAAAAATTAGGTTTTAAAATTAAAATACTTCTTGCAGATTTCCATGCTTTTTTAAATGGAAAAGGAAGCATTGAAGAAATTGCTGAAACTGCAGAGTACAACATGAAATGTTTCAAAGCATTAGGTTTAGATGAAACTACTGAATTCATATTAGGTTCAAGTTTCCAATTAAACGAAGATTATGCATCTAAAGTTTATAAATTAGCTACCCTAACTACTTTGAAAAGAGCTAGAAGAAGTATGGATCAAGTAAGCCGTCATGATGAAAATCCGAAAGTGGCTAGTGTAGTTTATCCAATTATGCAAACTGTAGATATGGTTGCTTTAGATGTAGATGTTGCTCTTGGAGGAATGGAACAAAGGAAAATCCAAATGCTCGCACGTGAAAACTTAGAGAAAATTGATGAAAAAGTTCCTGTCTGTATTCACACTCCATTGTTACACGGCCTTGACGGAGATGCTAAAATGTCTTCAAGTAAAGGAAATTACATTGCTGTTGACGATTCAGTTGAAGAAATTACTAAAAAAATCAAAAAAAGCTATTGTCCTCAGGGAGAAACTGAAGGAAATCCGATGATTGAAATAGCTGAAACATTCGTATATCCAAACCAGGAAACTTTACTTATTAAAAGGCCTGAAAAATTCGGAGGAGACATTGAACTTACACATGAACAGTTAATTAATGATTTCTCAAATGGAGACTTACATCCAATGGATTTGAAAAACGGAATTAAAGATTTCTTAATTGAACACTTTGCTCCTGTAAGAGAATATATGGAGGAATAAACAATGGATGAAAAACAGGAATTTGAAATGGGTTTACCTAATGGTGTAGGAGAACAGATGCTTGCTCATACTATCGAAAAGTTCGATGTAAAATTAGAACATACTGAATTCGGACCTAAACTTATAGGAACTTATGAAGAACTTGAAAAAGCTAAAGTTTTCTTATACGAAGCTATTGAAGCCAGATTAAATCAATTAGAAGGTAAAAAATAAAATTTACCTTTTAATTAAAATTTAATTAAAAAAATATAAATAACATTTTATTTTATAAAAGCCAAATAAAAGCACATAATTAATAAAACTCTCATTTTTCAAATAAAAGAAAAATAAGCTACTAATTTTAACTATTTTTAATAAACACCTGCTCTAATTAAAATATATTAATTTTAAAACAAATAATTTCATTTAATTTAAAAACAAATCCAATATATTAAATTAAATTAAAAAATCAAGCCAATTAATTTATATACTTTTAATGATTATTATTAACCATCTGAGGTGATACTATGAAAAGGTATACAAAAATGGAGTACGAAAATCCTGATGAAATGACCTTTGGATTTTCAAAACATCCTGTTAAAACAAAAAATGGATTAGAAATCGGAGCAGGTTATGTTAATCCGATAATCAAAGTTGCTCCAAAAGAAGGAAGTGAAAATTCAAAAGACACCATGGTATCAGAATGTAGAAATATTGCAATAAGTGCTTGTCAAAGAGCAGTTAATATTGGACTGCCTTCATTTATCTTAGAACAGGAACATATTGCACAACAAACTGCAAATCCTGATTGGGCAGGAGAGTGTACTCAGGCACAAGTAGAAGTTCTTGAAAAATTTCAAGACGAATATGGAATTAAAACTGCACTTAAAGCTACTCCTGCAGATATCAGAGATGAAGCAAAAGGAGAAAATTATAGAACTTCCTCCCAGTATCAGCAAGTAATGGAAAGTATAGAACAATGCTGTGAAAATGGAGCATCAATAATCTGCATTGAAACAACAGGAGGAAAATCTGTTTCAGATTACGGAATATCCCGAGGAGACCCAAGAGCAATATTATTTGGAATTGGAGTTTTAGGCAGCATAGATATGGAATTCATGTGGACAGAAATTGTAAAAATCTGCAGCAAACACAATGTAATTCCAGGAGGAGACACTAACTGTTCACAATCAAATACTGCAATGTTTCTAGCAGGAGGATTGTTAGATAAAGACTGTTCCCATACATTAGCAGCAATAGCCAGAGCTATTGGAGCATGTAACAGTTTGGTTGCTGTAGAATGTGGTGCAAAAGGACCTCTTAAAGACTGCGGTTATGAAAACCCTATTGTAAAATCAATAAGTGGAGTTCCTATTGCAACAGAAGGTAAAAATGCTGTTTGTGCACACTCTGATTTAATGGGAAATTTAATAGCTGGAATAACTGACTGCTGGAGTAATGAATCGGTTTATCATAGAGAAGAAATGGGTGGAACAACACCTGAAGTCTGGTTACAAGCAACAGGATACGAAGCTGCATTAATGAATACTGCTATTGAAACCGAAAATGATAAAATATTAAGAGACCTGTATACATTAGCAGACAAATACAGAGACCCTCAAGCATTAATTCTCGCATATGACAATGCACATAGAATTGGCCGTGCTATTGTAGAATATGGTGATGACCCATATCAAAGAAGCATAGCAGGAGCTCTTGAAGCTGGCACCATTATAAGAGAAGCTGTTGAAGACAAAAAAATGCAATTAACCAGATTCGAACAGGACAGCCTTGATGGAGCTATGAAAATCTATGAGAAATTACCAGAAGATTCCGGCAAATTTATCAAACAATCATCCAAACGATACGGACGTAAAGTAGAGGACTTTGATCCTAAAAATTATGAATTATAATAAAAAGAAGGGATTAAAATGACTTATAAAGATTTAGAAAATAAAATAAATCAAAATAAGATAGCTATTAGATACAATATAGTTGTAGAAGGTGCAGCTATAAAACCTGAAGAATATCCTGAAGTAAAAGAAGGATTGCCAACAGAAGAACCCTTTAAATCAATAGCTTTAGGAGTGCTCTATGAAGATAAAGCAAAAGTATTAAGCGATGTTAAAGAATCTCTTGAAAATGAGATTTCACCATTGGACATCATAAACAAAGGACTTATGAAAGGTATTGATGCAGTGAGCTTACTTTATACAAAAGGAGTTTATTTCTTACCTGATTTAATGCTTGCCGGAGATGCAATGATGGAAAGTGTAAAAGAATGTGAAAAAGTTCTTGGACACAAAAGTGAAACAAAAGGAACTGTTGTTTGTTTTGTTGCTGAAGGAGATCCACATGACATCGGTAAAAACTTAATCTTGATGTTTTTAAGAGCCGGAGGATATGAAGCTATCGATTTAGGAAGAGATGTTCCTACCGAGAAAGTTGTTGAAGCTGTTAAAAAGTATCATCCATTATTTATGACTGGTACTGCACTTATGACAACTACAATGACTGCATTTCCAAAAGTTGTAGATGCTCTTGAAAAAGAAGGTCTTGAAGTGCCTGCAATAGGCTGTGGTGGAGGAGCTGTAAGAAAAGACTATGTTGAAAGTATGCCTATGACAGTATACGGCGTAGAAGCTTACCACACACCAAAATTAGCTGATGCAATCCTGAAAAACCATAAAACATGGGAAGATTTAAGAAAAGAGTACAGCGACATTGTGGGGGAATTCGTACCGGAATATTCAAACTAGATAACCATGGCAGAACATTATGCAATAGCTATAGATATTGGAACTAGCGGTATTAGAGCTCAAAGCTACAATCTAACTACCCATAAAACAATATCTACAGCTATAACTTTAAGACATCCATTGCCTGGAGCTAATGTAGTAGATCATCTTCACTTTGCATTAAATATAGGTCGCGAAACTGCCCATAACATTCTTATAACTACAATAAACAGAGTTATAGCTAATTTAAATATTGATTTAAATAAAGTAGAAAGATTGGCAGTTTGCGGAAATCCAATACAGTTATCCTTATTTAACAATATTGAAATAAGAGATTTGGCTTTTTGGGGAGAAAATGCTTTAAAAGAAAAAAATATAACTCCTCCGTCCAGACGTGGAAAAATATTAAATCCTCAAGCAATCGGTTTAGATATTAATCCTGATGCTAAGATTTACATTCCTCCATCCATTAAACATGAAATTGGAGCAGATGCATTAGCTATGCTTTACAAATCCAAAGCTTTAGAAAAAGATGAATATTCACTTATTATAGATTTTGGAACAAATGCTGAAATGGCTCTGATTGCAGACGGAGAAATTTATACTGCATCGGCTGCTGCAGGACCTGCTATTGAAGGACAAAATATTGAAAAAGGCCGGCTAGCTTCTCCCGGAGTAATCTGCGATATTAATGAAGAGGAAATGTTCTGGAGAATGAAAATTCTTAATGACAATTTAATAGTTGAAGACGGAGATTTAATTGATCCTGTTAATGGAAATGTCATTAAAAAATCAGACATACAAGCAAAAGGAATTACCGGAACCGGTGTAATAGCTGCATTTAGTTTAGGTAGTGATGATAAAATCATAAAAGACGGCAAAATTAAAGATACAATTTACCTGCAGAATGATGTTTATCTCAAAGAAAAAGATATTTCAAATATTGGAAAGGCATTAGGTGCTTTTAGAGCCGGACAGTTAACACTAGCTGAAAGTGCAGATATCCTTTTAGATGAAATTGAAAGTGTATATATGGCCGGAGCTTCAGGATTTTATGTTGATGCTAAAAAATCATTAAACATAGGACAAATTCCGCCCTGCCCCAATCAAGTTTATCAAATCGGAAATACTTCACTAGCCATGGCTAAAGATATTGTATTGAACCCCGAATTATTAGATGAATTGCAGAAATTGGCTGATAAAATTGAAAGCAATCATATAATGCTTGCTACTTCTGAAATATTTGAAAAAATATATTCCCTGGAACTAGCTATTTATGAACAGGGAATGCCATTTTGGATGTATAATCAATGGCTGCAAAAATACGGTATTCAGGAAATCCCAAATATTGAAACAGAACCTGAAATAACTAAATTATACCCAAGAGATATTGCAGATTTGGGAGATTATGATTTGAACACAGTTGATATTGAAAATACATTATCTTCAAAATTTGACAGATGTATTTACTGTATGGACTGTGTTAATTCATGTCCTGAAAATGCTCTGTCTTTTGAGAAAGATGAATTTAAATTAAGAACAGACTTATGTTCAGGCCTTGGCTGTTTAAGGTGTGCTGGAAATTGCAAAGAACATGCTTTTAAATATGAAGAATTTTACAAAGATATATAGTGATTAATATGAATCTAAAAGAAAATCTTGAAAATGCACTTTCAGGTGAAGATGTGGAAGTTAAACCTGTTATAAGTGTAACACAAGCAGGAATTATCGAAGCAATGGAACAGACTAATGCTTCCTGGCCGGAAGCACATACAAATCCTGAGCAAATGGCAATTTTAGGAAGTTCCCTACATGAACTTGCAGGCCTTGAATGTGCAAGAATACCTTTTGGACTTACAGTTGAAGCACAATCTATGGGGGCTGAAGTAAATCTCGGAAACAATGAACGAACTCCTGAAGTAACTGGAACTCCTTTTGAATCTGCAGATGATATTGAAGCACCAGATGATTTTTTAGAAAATGGGCGTATTCCAGTAGTTCTTGAAGCTATTGATATTTTAAAAGAAAAATATGAAGATTTGCCGATAATCGTTGGAATTACCGGACCATTTACATTAACAGGACATTTGCTTGGAATTGAAAATGTCGTAAGATATATGAAAACTGATCCTGATGAAATAGAAATAGCTATGGAAAACTGTCTTGATGCAAGTATGGATTACATTGAATCAATCCAGAAACATGATGCAGATGTTATTTGTGTAAACGAACCTACAGCATCCCCAGAATTAATTGACCCTCTTCAATTTAAATCAATGATTAAACCTAATCTTGAAGATTTGGCGGATTTTATTGATGTGCAAAAAGTATTGCATATCTGCGGGTCAACACAACCTATTATAAGTGACATGTCCTCTGTTGGCTTTGACGGAATAAGTATTGAAGAAGCCGTTGACATTCCAAAAGCCAAGGAAAGCATCGAAGATGAATGTGTCATTGTAGGAAACATCTCAACATCCAAAACATTATTGAGCGGAACACCTGAAGATGTAAAAGAAGATGTAAAAAAAGTTTTAAGTGAAGATATTGATATTATAGCTCCAAGTTGTGGATTAGCTCCAAAAACACCACTAGCTAATGTTAAAGCACTAGTTGAAGCTAGAAATGAATATTTTAATATTTAAATATTAAATGAAACAATAATTGTAGCTATTGAAGAATCATCACCATAACTATACTTATTTTTTAAATATTCGTCAGATTTAGTTGACGGACTTGATGAAACAACACCATCTAACTTAAAAGGATCCAATTCCGGAAATGGAACGGGAGGTAAAACAAAATATTCATTGCCTTTTTCCAAATTGTAATTATTTAATACATCTTTAAAAATTACAAAATCATCACTTAAAAACATGATATCTTCATCAGCCCTAAATTTTTCCTTATCTTCAGGATCAAAAACATCATGACCCAATATTTCTCCGTCAAATGTCAGTAAAACAGTGGGAGTTGGGGGAACTCTGAAATATCCTTTTTTAAAAATTACAAAACATACATCTCTTTTGAAACATTCCTGAACTCCTTCATTGAATACCGGAACTATATCCTTTGAACGCTGTGCTTCCATATCAATTATCTTTAAAATATCATCATTGGAAAGTTGCCTTACTTCCAAAACACCATCCAAACCACTTATTACATTTACTACATTGTTTAAGACTTCACACATACTATCACCTAATACAATCAGGACAAATACCCATATACGGAGCTACAGCTTTTTTAATATCTGTTGATACTTTATTTACTCCAGTACTTGCATCAATTATTTCATGATTGAAATTGCTGATTAAATCCAAATAATTAGCTTTGACTTTACTTAAAAATTCCTCATTTTCAAATTCGTCTTCTTTAGAGCATCGATTTACAGAAGTTTTAACATCCACATCTAAAAGTAAAACCAGATCAGGTTCTTTAGCATATTTATTAATCTGTTCAATCCATTCTGCAGGTTCCTGATAAGCTAAACTAGAAATAAAAGAGCGGTCACTTAAAATAACCTTAGAATCATCATTAAGTTTATCCATAATAAGCATCCTGTCTGCTGCAAATAGTAGACCTAATGTTTTTTGAATTCTGTCAGTTGTTGCATCCGGTCTTTGCAGTATTTTTCTAATTAACTTACCGACTTCAGAATCTGTCGGTTCCACAACTGTTTCAACATCAAAACCATTCTGCTCCAGCCAATCTTTTAACAGGTTAATCTGAGTAGATTTACCTGCACCATCAATTCCCTCAAAAACAATGTACATAATTTTAAATTTGAATTAAACTATATTAAACTTTAACTATTTTTTCAATGTTTCATTAAAACAAAAAGCAAAACAGCTATTTAATAAACACCTATTTTACATATGAATGACCTATGAAAATCCCCACAAACATGAACTATAATTTTATTAAGCATTATTTATAAAAAAATGATACAATATGATACAAATAAATGATAAAAAATATATACTCACTTATTTAATCGGGTTTATATTGCTTGCAACCTTTTTATTTTCATGTAACACCCATAATCATCCGAAAGCACAGATAATATTAAGTATTTTAACTGTAATAGGCGGGATAATTTGTATAAGATATTCTATAAAAAATAAAGATGCATTACACAAAACAGCTTTTTTAATAATCATTATATTTGGATTACTAACAGTATTTGCTTCACCACTTCTTGTAGCTCCTGATGAAGTAGAACATTTTGCAAGATCTGATTTAACCTCAGAAGGAGGACTTATACCAAATTACCATGAAAATCAGGGATATTTCATAAACAACTATTTTTATCAGATGACATGTTCTCAAGGTAGTACCCTACTAGACAATACTTCCTTTATGCATCAAGATATTACGCACGGCAAAACATTTTTTACATCAGTATTTTCTCAAAATCTATTTTATGTCTATTTAGCTCAAGGATTTGGGATATTTATTGCAAAAATGTTGGAATTACCAGTAATATTCGCATTATGGTTAGGTAGACTTTGTAACTTATTATTATACTCAGGAATTGTATATTTTGCAATTAAAAAGACACCTGCTTTTAAAAAAGAGTTACTTGTATTATCATGTCTTCCAATAGCTGTTTTTCAAGCAGCATCAATGAGCAGTGATGGAATTATTTTTGCTCTGGCAATATTAAATATTTCTTACTTCATACAGATGTATAAATCAGAAATAATCCCAAATAAAAATATAATCATTTATTTGGCAACAGGAGTATTGATTGGACTTATTAAATTTCCGTATATCTTTTTATTACTAATGTTATTTTTAATACCTGCAAACAAATTTAAAACAAAAAAAATAGCTATTATATCTAAAATGACAGCTTTACTCTTAATAGTCATAGCTAGAGCATATAGTAATTTTTATGCTTCAAAAGAATTGTTAAAAGGTGGAAGAATAGACTATTACATCCAAAATAATGTTAACCCAACCAATCAAATAAATTATATAATTCACAACCCTGCATCTGCAGTTATAACCTTTGTAAAATCATTAATCTTTTTACCATACTTGATTTTTATTAAAGATTGTTCTTTTTTCCATTTAATACTTTTCCCAGGGTTAGATATATACAATGCATTGTGTTTAATCTTCTTTATTGTATTTTTATTCTTATCTGAAGATTTAAAAATGGCTAAAAGGAAAAAATTAGAATTGATAATATTATTTTTAATAATTTATACAAGCATATTTTTTATCCAATATTTAAGTTGGACTCCAGTAGGTTATGATGGTATCTTAGGCGTTGGAGCCCGTTACTTCATTCCAATATTAGCAATACTGCCATTAGTATTTGGACATAAGTCTAACAGTGAAAAATTAACAAAATATTTCATAGTATTTACAACAATATTCTTATCTGGAATGTTACTTATAATAATTGCAGGATTTTATTAAAAGAATAATGCATGAGCCCATTTCTTCTTAAATTTCTTATTTTTTCTTTTACTTGATTTATATTATTATTTTGAATTTAAAATACATCATATCTTTTTAAAATAATATATAAAATAAAAACTAAACAGTAAGTCACAACCCCAACAATACATTATCAGCGATATTTTAAAATTTATTTATATTACAAAAAACATATTTTTAAATGATTAAATCTTAGGGTGTAATAATAAAATGGTTTTATCAGAATTATTAGCTCCAGCTGGATCTTATGATGTGCTTGTAATTGCAGTTAATGCAGGTGCTGATGCTGTTTATATAGCTGGACAACAATATGGAGCAAGAGCATTTGCTAAAAACTTCACAATGGAAGAGATAGAAAAAGCTGTCGAATATGCTCATTTAAATGGAGTTAAAGTCCATGTTACTGTAAATACATTAATAAACAATTTTGAAATAGCTGATGTAATGAACTACCTGTTTAAATTATATCAAATAGGAATAGATGCAGTTATTGTTCAGGATTTTGGAATATGCTGGCTTTTAAAAACTCTGATTCCTGATTTGGAAGTTCATGGATCAACACAGATGGCATTGAGCAATTACAGTTCCATAAAATGGGCTGCTAAAAACAATATTAAAAGAGTTGTTCTTCCACGTGAAATTAATGTAAACCAGATAGCTAAAACACATGAACAGCTAAAAAAAGACAATATCAATATGGAAATTGAAGTATTCGGACATGGAGCTTTATGCTATAGTGTCTCCGGGAACTGTTATATGTCTTCATACAACAGCGGACGCAGCGGAAACAGGGGCGCATGTGCACAGCCATGCAGACGGGAATACCGTTTAAAATACAGAGGATACAATATCGGGAACGGATATCTTTTATCAACCCATGATCTGGCTACATACAATAATCTGGACGCAATTTCAGATGCTGGAGTAACTTCATTAAAATTAGAAGGTCGTATGAAATCCGGAGACTATATAGGAACCATCGTAAACAGCTACCGCAATATATTGGACGGAAATACCGGAGATTATGCCAAAAATTTACATCTTGTATTCAACAGGAAATTTACAAACGGATACATAATGGGAGATAAACCCGGTGAAGTAATGGGCAGAGGCAGTTCAGGCCACGAAGGTTTATACATAGGAGACATTGTAAAAATAGATGGAACTGAAGTTACAATTGAAATCAAAAATAAAGACAATTACATCACACTAAAAAAAGGTGACGGAATAGCTTTTAAATACAACGGCAAAATCAAAGGAATTTATTTAGACGACATTGTTAAACAGGACGAAAATGAAATTGTAATTAATACAACACGTTTGGTTAAGGAAGGCACAGAGGTATTTATCAGTTTTTCCAAGTCAATTCATGAAAATCTTAAAAAATTCCAAAAAGAAGTCATTAAAAACCATATCCCACTTTCATTAACCCTAAGCTGGAATGAAGACTTAACAGGATTTGTTAATGTTGAATATTATTTAGATGACGAATTAATCAATTTCAGACATAAAGTCATAGGCAAATTTGAAAAAGCTAAAAACAAACCTATTACAAAAGAAAAAATTGAAAAGCAGTTATCAAAAACCGGAGGAACACCGTTCTACATAGATGAAATCAAATTCCACAATATGCCGGACAATTTATTTATTCCAATCAGTGAACTTAACCAGATTAGAAGGGAAGTTCTATCTCAAGCACAGGACCTGCTGTTAAATCACTACACTCCAACTAAAAAGTCTGTTAAAGCTACAAGGAAAAAACTGAACAAATTTTATGAAGATTATGAATCTTTCAATAACCTCAGCAAAAAGAAAAATCCTAAAATATCATTATTTATTGATAACTTAGACCAGTTAAAATCAATTTCAGGATTTGACCTTAAACGGATTTACTTTGATGGAAACTGTTTATACAATAACCCTGAAGATTATTATGAAAATATTCCAAAGCTTTTAGAAGAAGCCAGTCTTATGACTCCTGATGCGGAACTTGTTTGGGTATTGTCCTCATTCATCAATGAAAAAGAAGCATCCAAATGCAATGAAATAGTTAAAGAACTTGAATCAAAAGGAATTATTATTTCAGTTATGGGGGATTTCCCGGGAATGGGTGAGATTTTTGACTGTCCTGTTTATGGAAACCATAATCTGAATGTTTGGAACTCATTTACAGTTAAAAATCTTAAAGAAGCAGGATTCAATGGTTTAATTTTATCTTCAGAACTTTCAGGTAATGAAATTAAACATCTGATTTCTAAAAATAACACCGAAGACATTGATTTGGAACTAATTGTAAACGGAAATTTAGAGGTTATTGTAAGTAAGGATGATTTCAGTAACTTAAATGACGGTAAAGATTTCATAATACATAACAATGCAGATTATGCCATTTTAGAAGATAAAAAAAGGAAAAAATTCAAGTACAAAGTATTATTTGACTATAATAAACAAAGCCACATTATAAACAAAGACTGTCTATGTTTAATTGAAGAAATGAACGAAATTAAACACTTAGGTCTTGATTCCATAATCCTGGATTGCAGATATTCCAATGAAAAGTACACAACAAACATATTATCCATTTACAATGATTCCCTGAAAGACAGAGATGATGAAGAGCTTTCCAAATACAAATATCAGATAATGGATTTCTCACAGTCATATATCAACAAGGGAAATTATATTGAAGGCAGATTACACGAGGACAAACATGAGAATTCCTGAATTACTTGCACCTGTAGGTTCCATGGACCACCTTAAAGTAGCCATTAATGCCGGAGCCAGTTCAATATATTTATCTGGAAAAGAATATGGTGCCCGCAGGTTTGCTGAAAATTTTACTTTAAATGAAATATCCGAAGCAGTTAACACTGCTCATCTTCACAATGTCAAGGTTTATGTAACTGTAAATACATTAATTAAAGAAGATGAACTTCAAGACGTGATGAATTATTTGTCTAATCTATATTCAATAGGTGTAGATGCAGTTTTAGTTCAGGATTTAGGTCTGGTTGAGCTGATAAACAAACACCTGCCAAAACTAAAAGTTCACGGTTCCACACAGATGACTGCAGAAAACCAGCTGAAATTAGATTATCTTGAAAGCAAAGGAATTAAAAGAATAGTTCTTCCCCGTGAAATGAGAAAAGATGAAATTAAAAATTTGAGAACAAATATGGAACTTGAAATATTTGTTCATGGAGCACTATGCTACTCCTATTCAGGACAATGCCTAATGAGCAGTTTTAAAGGAGGCCGAAGCGGAAACAGAGGAAGTTGTGCACAGCCTTGCCGCCAAAAATACAGATTATCCTGTTTGAACAGTGAAGATTATTACCTCTCACCTAAAGATTTGTCATTATACGATCATTTAAAAGAAATTGCAGAGCTAAACATCAGCTGCATCAAAATAGAAGGGAGAATGAGAAGCAAAGAATATTTGGCTATTGCAGTGAGCAATTATAGAAAAGCCTTAAACAAATTGAAAAGCAATAAAACCAGCAAAAGTGAAGAAATAAGCCTTGCATTTAATAGAGGATTTAGCGAAGGGCAATTTAACTATGCATCTTCAAGAAGTATCCGTTCAGGACATGTCGGTTTAAAATTAGGTAAAGTCTGCAATAGTGAAAACAGCCAGATAGTCATTAAATTAGATGACGGTTTAAAAACAATTCCCCAAAAAGGTGACGGATTATTATTAATAAAAGCAAAAGATGACTACGGATTTGAAATTTCACAAAACCCTCTTTTAACAACATTCAACCATTATAAAAAAGGCAGAAATAAAGAAATTAAAGACATTAACAGAAAAGACAGAGTTTTAATCATTAAAAAAGTAAAACAGAATAAAAAACACCATTTCAATTTAAACGATTCAACAGCATATCTTACAAAAAGAAATAGATTAACTTCAAAAGTTAAAGAGATTGAAAATAAGGGCAGCAGTTTTATCAAATCCAAATTAATACTTACATTTTCAATTAAAAACAAATATCCTCACTTGAAAGGCAGGTTAACTCTTGCAAATAAAAAAGAAATTGAATGTGAAGTTAAAGGAGAAGTTCCCTTTGAAAAGCCTCTTAAAAGAAGTGTAGATACAAAAACAATAAAAAAACAGCTGTTGAAAGTTGACAAATACCCGTTCGACATTACAGGAGCCAATATTAACTATGACGGAACATTATTTATCCCAATAAGTGAAATCAATAAAATCAGAAGGGAACTTTTCAAAAAATTAGAAAAAGAAGTGTATTCCTTATACTCCAATAAAAAGGTAAAAATAAATCTTGAAAATGAAGGCAATGCCCTAAAAACTGACCAATACAGTTTATCCTATTATACAAATAACCTAACTGATTTAGATAAAATAAATAATGTAAAAAGGGTTTATTTGGAGATACCTCCTGAAGACCCATCAGTAATAAATCAAAGCAGGGAAGAATATAATATAAATTATATGGTCAGCTATCTGCAAAAGGCTATTGACATTTCCAGAAACAGAGACTATGAATTAATCTGGAAATGGCCGGACATTGCTCATGACAATTTAATAAAAGTTTTAGGAAAAGTAAGAGGCATATTAAACAAACTGCACTACCCTATTGAAATAATGTCTCCCGATTTTACAGACCAATACGGACCATACTCCATGAACGTGACAAATACACAAACAATAAAGAGTCTTGAAAACTACAAAATAATTACATTGTCACCGGAACTGAAAAAAGAAGATTTAAAAAATATTTTAGACAATTGTAGTGACAATTCCAAATTGGAAATTATTGTTCAGGGATCTGTTGAGCTAATGAAAAGCAGAAACAGATTATTTACCAAAAAAGAATCTAAAAAGTTAAAGAACAACACAGACGACATCTTCCTGATTGATAAGAAAAACAAAAGATATCCTATTCATAAAAGCTTATCTAATGAAGAAATTATAATTTCAAATAGCGAAGATATTTCACTTTTAAATGACATTACCTACTTAAAATCAATAGGGCTTGTTAATTTTGCTATTGACGGTCGATGGAGAGATGAAAACTATTTAAATAAAATACAGGAATATAACACAGCTATTGACAAATAAAAAATAATACTTCCCAAATGCTCTAGGGAATTTTGGATATATATTTAAATAAAAATGTATAGAAAAAAGGGTTTGGTTAAAATGCAAGGAGAGAAAGTAACATTGCAAAACATAAAAGGTATTGGAGATAAAATCTCTGAAAAAATATTAAATAGTGTTGGAGGAGAAGAAAATCTTCAAAAAATAGTTGAAAATGTGGATGTTGAAAAAATAGCAAATATTGATGGAATCAGCCAAAGGAAAGCTATTGAAATAATGAACCAGCTATTAAATAATCCTACATATGAGTTTATTAAAAGCGACAGGGCAATGGAGATTTATGAAGACATCATAAACAAAATATTAGCATATTCAAACACTTCATATTCAAAAAATAGGATTTTGCTGCTTTCCCCTTCAAAAGATATTGAAAAAATAGAAAAACAAATCAGTTTTGTGATGGATGCAAAAAAACAGGTTTCACAGCTTCCAATAATCAAGTTAAGAGGATTGATGAAAAACTTAAAGGAAGTTGAAAATCCGAAAGCCGAATATGATGCAAGTAAAGTTATTTTAGTGGAAACAGAAGAAGACAATTCATATCTTACTGATTTAGGTCTGAATCAGTATTATCCAATAATTACAGCCACTGATTCTCCGTTACTGCAGGAGGAATTAATGAATTATGACCTTATCTTTTATGTATATTCACAGGGAATACTTGATTTTGAAGGAATGCCAAACCTTGTAATGATTAATATTGAAGAAAATGATTATGAAATAGTTCCTGAAAAAATAATAAACTTCTTTACACATAACCAGGATCTTTTTAACAGAGTTTATGAAATACAAAAAATCAGAGGCCGGGAAACAATTTTGGGAGAAATTATCCCAATTATTGATGAACTTAATGTTATTGATAAAAGAGAAGTGGACATTGAAGAATTAGTCAATTCTTTAAAAAAGGATATGGATGAAGAACTAGAAAATGCCATACAAAATGTTGATCTTGAAGGAGATGAAATTCTCAACCTATTAAACAAGAATCTCCCTCCAAAGATTAATAAAATATTTGATGAAATTATAAATGAAAGGAAGAAAATCATCAGAGAAAAAACAGGATTTGATTTTGATCCGTATCTTAGAAAATATCCTATTGAAATTGATGACAGTGAAATCCAAAGAATTCAATTGGAACAGTCATCCAAAAAAGAAAATGATATTTTTGATGTTAAAAAAAGTGCAGCTATCGAATTGAACTCCATAAAAGAACAGGCAATCAAAGAAGTTGAAGATGTAATTAAATTTGACTATGAATTTAGTTTAGGCAGCTTTGCATATGAATATGATTTAAATGCACCTGAATTTGGCGATGAAATAAATTTAAAAGAGGCACTGCATCTGGAACTGGCCCTTAGAAAAGATGATAAAAACACACAGACAATTGATTACAAACTTACAAATGACGAAAACATAGCCCTGCTTACCGGGGCAAACAGCGGAGGTAAAACAACCCTTCTTGAAACACTAACCCAAATTTCCATAATGGCACAAATGGGACTTCCAGTAAGTGCCGGTGAAGCTAAAATCAAATTGTTTGATGAAATATATCATTTTTCAAAGAAAAGATCACTGGATGCCGGAGCTTTTGAATCTTTTTTAAATGTGTTTATTCCAATTGTAACAACAGACAGCGAAAAATTAGTATTGCTTGACGAACTTGAAGGAATAACAGAACTGGAAGCTGCAGTTAAAATTATTTCCACATTTATAGATATGATTAAAGAATCCAATTCCTACGGAATAATTGTAACACATATGGCCATGGAACTGATGAATTACACAGATATTCGTGTAGACGGTATTGAAGCAAAAGGATTAGATGAAAATTATAATCTGATAGTTGACAGAACTCCAAAAATGAACTTCCTTGCAAAAAGTACCCCCGAACTTATCTTAAAAAGGATTTATGAAAAATCAGACGATAATCTAAAACAGGTATATGCAAGAATCTTAGAGAAATTTTAAGATATTAATATATAGAAGTTTTAACTAATTACAAAAATATGAAAATAATTTCCAACACAAAAAATGATTCTATAAAAAGGGTAGAAGAAATATATAAAGTTCTTAAAAAAAATGATTTCGGTTACCTTATCGAAGAAAATACCTTTTTTAAGAATTTTCCTTTTTTAAAAGATACTAAAAGAGGCAAATATAAAGAATTACCTGATGAATCTATTCCAAAAAGAATAAAAGATGTGCTGGAAGAATTAGGACCAACATATATTAAATTAGGTCAGATGTTAAGTACCAGACCTGATTTAATTGGAGTGGAAATAGCAAAGGAACTGGAATCCTTAAGAGACAACACTCCCACCACACCATTTAATGAAATAAAAGAAGTTATTGAAAAAGAACTTGGAAAGCCAATAAATGAAATCTACAAAGAAATTGACGAAAAGCCTTTAGGTTCAGCTTCAATCGGGCAGGTCCATAAAGGAATACTTCTTGAAAACAACAAAGAAGTAGCCATTAAAGTTCAAAAACCTCATGTTCGTGAAACTATTGAATCAGATTTAAAGATTATGAAATTTTTATCTGATAAAATCGGAAAATACATAAACCAGACTAAAGTTTATAATATTCCATCTATTTTAACAGAATTTGAACGCTCAATATTCAAAGAAATTGATTACCATGAAGAACTAATCAATATGAAAAATTTGGCGCATAATTTCAGAGCCGTGCACTACATCCATATACCTGCTGCTTATTCGGAGTACTGCAGTGAAAAAATCATTACAATGGAATTAATAAAAGGAAAAGAAGTTTCTGAAGTAATGGTTCACGATTATCCGGAATATAATAAAAAATTAATTGCTAAAAGAGGAGTGAAATCTTATTTTAAACAAATAATGATTGACGGATTTTTCCATGCCGACCCCCATCCTGGAAATATGATGATAATGGAAAACAATGTCTTATGTTACATTGATGAAGGAATGATGGGTATTTTAGATGATGATTTCAGAGAAGAACTTGCAGAGTTAATATTATTGCTATTAAGCAGAAATGTAGACAATATTATCAACCAGCTAATTTACATGGACATATTAACACCTGCACAAAACACTCCTGAATTAAAAGCCGATGTAAATGACATAATGAACAAATATTACGGTGCAGACCTGAAAGACATGCACGGAGGAGTACAGCAACTTCTAAAGGTAATGATTAAACATAACATCCAATTACCAAGAGAATTTGTAATGATTGGACGCGGAATGGCTTTAATTGAAGATACAGGAATGAAATTGGACCCTGAATTTAATGCCGTGACTGAACTGAAAAAATTATCCAGAAAAATAATGTTTCAAAAATACAGCCCTAACAGATTAGCAAAAGTAAGCTCCAATTACATGCTGCAAATAGAACACTTAGCTAAAGATTTGCCAACAACACTTAACAATATGCTTTCAAAACTTGAAGAAGGTAATTTAAGCGTGAAACTTAAGCACGAATCAATCAGTGAAATCATGAACCAGCTGTCAATTTCACTTATTTTATCTGCACTAATTATCGGGTCATCACTGGCCATCATTTCAGATAAGGGACCTAAACTATTTGATGTTTCAATATTGGGACTGATAGGATTTGTATTCAGTGCAGCTTTAGGAATCTATTTAGTAATTCAATTTATGTTAAAAGAAAAATAACTTACACTAAAAAACCCTTTAACATCACATATTTCTTAATTTATCTTAATAGAAAGCTTAAATCTTTCAGTAAAAGCTTCATCAGAAACCTATGTATTTTACTGCATAGCCAATTATAAAAATGAAAATGTTTTTGGAGGAACATAGATAATATTATCGTGTTTTTCAATATTAGTTGTAGTATCTGAGATGATAATTCCATAATCTGCACCACAACTGTTGATTGCATGAGTGATTTGTTTTTTATCTTTTCTACCACGACCCACTTCAATAGTACAGGATTTTTAAAATCTCGCTGCAATATAAAATCAACATTTCGCTTCTTGTTTGCATCATAATACAATGTAAAACAATCATTTCCTCGTTGTGTGAAATTAAATAAGATTGATGCAACATGATTTTTAGAAGTATTCCCTCATATTGCTTTATATCATTAATTATATTTCCAGAGTTTTCGGATAATGCATTTCTAATGCTACTTGTTGCAAAATAATATTTTTTGGTTTTTTTCATACGTTTCGATGATGTTCCATAAGCTTCAATAGAAAATATTAAATGTGTTTTTTCTAAAATGTCTAAAATATTTTTTACATTTGCTTGAGAAGTCTTTAAATATTTTGCCAAATTGTTTTGTGAAAGATTCCCTGCATTTTGTAGTGCCAGATATCTTAGTATCCTATTTGAATTCGTCTGATTTTCAAAAGTGAAATTTTTAATAGCAACCATATCAGTATTTACCACTTTTTCAATCATGCCCACAAGATTAGTAGAAAGTCTTCTAAAATTGATTTTACGAGCTAAAATTGGAAATCCCCCATATTTCAAATATTCATCCCAATCATTAAAATTATACTTAATATTATTAATTAAGTCCCTGTTCATTTCATTTTCATATTTTATGGCATTTTGTTCTTCACCATTTAAAATCAAGCTAACCAAAGAATTTCCAAGATTAATATTTGAGTAATCATATTTCAATCAGATGTTCATTATAATTTAGAGGTGTTACGACTCTTTTAAACATCCTTCTTGCAGCATCTGCATTATATTCTAAATTTAGAGCTGATGAACCTGTAAATACCATGAAAATTTTTTCTGAACGATCATAAATTATTTTACCAGACATTGACCAGTTCTTATCATATTGTGATTCATCAATTAATAGAAAAATTTCTTTATCCAATAATCTTAATTGAGTATTGAACTGATTATTAAGGTAAATATCAACTATTTCTCTTATATTGCAATCAACTATATTGTTTAAATCATCACAGGACAAATAAATTATTTGATCGGGCAATATGTGTTTTTCATTTAATAAATAATAATATGCTTGATAAAGCAGCGTTGTCTTTCCAACACCCCTAATTCCAGGCAACACTAAATCTATTTAACTCATTTCATCCTATAAACTCATCAATACTATTCTTGATTTCTTCAAATTCAAATCTATACTTTAATTTTTTACCATCCCTAATTAATTTATCTTTTAATACATATGGCATATTAGAGCTACTTTCATTTATGAAATTAAATATCAATTGTGTTTTATCATCCATATTATATACCTCCCTTAGAATACATTAATTAAAAAAATATTTGTTAACACATATATAACTACTTAACAAAATATTTTATTAATTAACTTATAACCAATAAAGAAATATATAAATTAAAAGAACCTAATCAAAATTAAAACCTTTGAAACTGTGACAGTGTGAAAAAACGCAAAACTGATAGTAAAAAAAAGTTAAAAAGTCTTAAAAAAATTTAATTAATAAAATAAGATCATATAAAATCTGTTGTCCTATATACTATACAAAATATTTGCTGCTTTTAATTACTATATTCACTAATTCCCGTGAGTTTTTCAATATCGGAATAACTCCAGTATTTGTTTTCCCAATGGAAATATATGTCCTTTCTTTTTTTGAAAATTCTAAATGGAACATTAGTATTGTCATAAATATGGACAATATCACAAATTTCAACTAATTCACAAATCAAATCCAATGCCTTATAATATCTTGATTTGATTTTTTCTTCGGGAACACCATGACCTCCCATAGATTCCCTCATACTTACCCGAGCAATATTAATTTTATAATCTGATGTTAAAACATATATGCATCTTAAAAAATATCCTTTTTCTTTAGCTTTTTTAAGCAATTTAAGATTCCTATCAGTAGAGAGCACTGTTTCAAATGTGAAATCTTCACCCTTTTCAATCATTTCTTCCCTAAGCTCTTCAGCCTTCACAGCAGCTTCCAAATCACTGCATAAACTTGACCTTTTAATATCGTCGGCATTAATGTAAACACCAATAGTTCTGGCCATACGAGTTATAGTAGTTTTCCCACTGCCGTTTGGACCTGCAAAAATGATGATTTCAGGAAGCCTATTCTTCTTTGACATAAACTCTCCTTCCATCAGGATATTCTAGATATGCACATTTATTTTCATCATCATAACCCGCAATAGGAAGTCCTTTAACTTTACAAATCTCTTGATCAATTCTGATAGATTCTTTAAATCTTTCAGTTAGCTCTTCATCAGAAATACCGCAAGTTGAATCTAATTCATTTCCTTCAGACAAAATAATTCCTCCCTATTCTTTTGTAATTAAATAATACTATTTATGAATCTTATAATTTAATAAATTTTCCAAAGTGCAGCAGTATGAAAAAACATAATTTATAGCGAAACATTATGGAAAGCTAACGATCCATTCGACGTTAAAGGCTGTGGCCTCGGAATCGCTCTCGTTAATGTTAACGTATTCAGGAAAATGCCATATCCATATTTCAAATACGTTATCTATAACAATGACAGAGTACTGTCAGAGGACTTGTATTTCTGCACAGAAGCTAGAAAATACGGAATGAATATCAAATGCAATCCTGATGTAAAAGGCAATCACATATATGATGTGAGTGTTTAATGCAAGACCAAATAGTTTTATTGGAACAAAGAAAAAAGTCATAACATTTTTACTCGATGACGGAGATGTAAGATCAAAAGATGTCGTTACAGAAACCTGCCAAAGCATAGGCTATGACTATACAAATAAATTATATCCTGAAGATACTGTTACAATCTCAGACAAATCAAAAATCGGAAAAGAAATGGTCAAGAAATTCACTGGAGATAATGATGAAATACCTGTAGACATTATCATTAATGACCCAACAGTAATGGATAACGACCAAAGAAAAGCTAATGTGTTAGTGTTAGTCAACTATACAGACTCAAACTGGCCAGTGGAGTTACAGATATTTTACCCACAGATAAAATCAAATTAGATGAAAACGAAGCCGTTAAAGATTCTTCAGGTGAATTCTTAGCACTACATCCAGTAGAAGATTCAGATTATTATAATTATGTTAATTGTTTTAAATTAACTAGGAGGTGCTGGTGAAACTGGGGAGAAAGGTGACACGGGCGACACTGGACCATCAGGACCTAAAGGCAATACTGAAGACACAAGTGCAACCGGTGAAACTGGAGCTACAGGTATTGGTAGTGATGAGGAATCCGGTTGGAAACTACCTGTTGATCAGATATTAACTACAAATACACTGCCTACAGGTGTTAGTGCAGGCTATCATGTAGCTATTGTTACCAGTTCTGTTATAGCCATTAAAGAGTATAACGGAAGTTCCCGAGATACTGAAAGTCTTAATCCATACAGTTAATTCCATTGAAACATTCTGGAGGAATACAGATGTATCTGGCAAAATCAGCAGGGCCAGTATACATAGGTGTGGATTATGGAATCTTTGGAAAATTCAGATTCATGACTTAGGCAGCATATGATGCGTTAAGTAGCTATGATAATGATACAATTTATTTTGTAAGAAGTTCATAAGTGATAGTATGGAATTGTCTGATGAAATGTTAACTGAAATTAGCTATGTGAATATCTCAAAGTACAAGACTAAAGTAATGAATTCCTTGGAGGGGAAGTTTTAATACCTTCCCAAATAGCTAATAAATTCAGGGATTAAAACAAATCATATTTCAAAAGTTCTAGCGGAATTAAAAGCACATGAACTTGTTGACTGTACTAATCCTGAAGTTAGAAAAGGTAAGTTGTACAGATTAACTGATGAAAGGGGATGAGATAGTTAAAAATTTAGAATAACTATTCAAAAATTTCTTTAACTTCTTTACCCATTTCTATTAATTCATTTAAATCTTTTCTAAACATGTTCCTATGGCTATTAATATCATTTAAAGGCATTGGGATTTTTCTTGTCGGTTGTCCTTCAATACAAAGTTCATTAAAAGGTTCTTTATCTGCAAGCGCATTAGCAGCATCAGTTACTTCATCACATTTGGAATAAAAATTATTTATTTTATTTATTTCTCCTTCTTTGAGTATGCTTGGTATGAAATTAATTAAACTAATCCAATTTTGATTATTCCATATCGGAAAAATAGCCACCATGCCATAAAAGTTAAATAAATCAGGATATTGTTTGTTTTTCTCAATTTTAATTTCATCTTTTAAATATTTGTCTTTAAATTTTTCAAAAGCATCAAGTGTATAATTAATTTCAGATTTAATTAATGCTTTAGCTCCTTTTTTTCTTTTATTAAATTTATACCATGATGTAACTATTGCAAATACTGCTGAAGCTATAGCCCCAACAATTGCACCCATAATTGCACCAATTACTGTAGGATTATACAATATTTCGATACACATATTATCTTTATTTTACTCATCATTTTTGCATATTTTTAAGTTTAATGATTCAGTTTCAGTATCAAGTATCCACTCAATTTTGTCTCCATATTCAATATTTAATACTTTCACATATGTTTTTGGAATTGTTGTAATGAGGGAAATTTCACCTTGATTCCTCACTTTTGTTATCTCTTCAATATTCATATGTACTTATATATAATTTATCTTAAATAACATTTTTGCATTGTTTAAATAGTTAAATAAATAACATTTAAATAACATTAAGAACCTATATCCAATCAAGTCATACAAAAAACATGATTTTATATGAATTAATTTAAATAGAAAATGGGACGCAAAATTTAACTAATTTCTATTTCTAGAAAAATTTTGTTTGTTTCTTATTTTTTAGTTATTTTTCATGATTATTTCATTATAGATTCTTTTTAGGTTATGTCCGATTGCGTATAGTTTGAATTCAGCATTTACTTGTTTTAATCCTGTTGTTGTGAATTCTGTTAAGTGCATGTTTTGTTTCATGTTTGCAAATGGTAATTCAGCTGTTTTTGATCTTAATTTGTAGATTTCTTGCGCTTCAGGAGTTTCCATTTTTCGTTGCATTCTGATTTTGGAGGGATTACCATAATCGCTAATCGTTTTATATCGTTGGCTTTTTGCGCAATACTCCTGTACTGGACAGCATTTGCATTCTTTTGTCCAATAAGCAATTTTTGGCTTGTTTTTGTATTCGTATTCTTTCACACAGTACAATGGTTGTCCTAATGGGCAAATATATGTCTTTATTTCGTTATCGTGATTGAAATTATCTTTGGAAAATGGTTTTTCGGTTAAATTGTATTTTTTTTCTTTTCTTGAGAGTTTTCGTGAAGATATGTAGCCATCTAAACCTTCTTGTTCGAGATATTCTGCATTTATGTCTGTAGAATATCCATTATCAGCACTTACTTGGAAATTAGATGGTATTTCATTGTATATTTCGCTTAGATTTGATTTTACTTGTTCTATTGCTGGAATAAGTTCGTGATGATCGCTTGGATTATTGGTAACGTGTGATACGATTATTATTCCTTTGTGTTCGTCTACTGCGATTTGTGCATTGTAATCAAATTCCCATCGTCCTTTTTTATTCTTCATTAACCTTGCATCAGGGTCATTTATGCTAATCACGTCTTTTTCAGATTCATTGAGTTTTTCTTCAAGTTTTTCAACCTTTTTGAGAATTTTTTCGGATTTTTCTTCTGCTTGTTTTAAGAGCTTTTTGCTGGAAGCTCTTAATTTATCTTTGTTTCTATCATCTTTGGAAGATTTATTGACTTTTTCAAAGATTTCTTTGAATTTTTCTTCATCAGTTAATGTTTCTGGAACAGAATTCCCGGATTCTTCACCTAATTCTTCGTCTTCTTCTTCGTCTAGTTTAATGCTTTTTTCAAGATGTTGTTTCATTATTTTTAATTGCTGTTCGTTTGTTAATTTGTTAATTGATGTTTTTGCTTTTATTTTAGTTCCATCAACGCTTACATGATGGATTTTAACTAAATCTTCTTCGGTTGCAATTTTTATAGTCATTTTAAAAGCTTCATCAATCAGATTAGAATAATTGCGCTTAAATCTCAAAATTGTACGATAACTAGGATGTTGCATACCTGCTAAGTATATATAACCAACATCCGTTTGGGTTCTTCGCTCAATCTCACGTGATGATAGTCCCCCATCAAAAACACTCATCAAAACTAGCCTAAGCAATAATTCACGAGGATAAGCAAATTCACCAGGCGTATCAGCAAACTCACGGTTCGCTTCGGAACAATCAATATAATCAGCCACATTTTTAATAAAATAACACGGATGGTCTTTTGGAATCAATTTCCTCAAGTCCATAGGCACTAACATGGTCTGATTAATAGTATCATCTCTTAAAACCATAAATAAAACAACCATAAAGACTTATATCTATAATAATATATTGTACTTCATAGTATATAAAATTAAAGGAAAAATAAGTAAAAAAAATTTAAAAATTAGTGAGTTCGTGTCCCACCATCAAATAAATAAAAAAAACATTATTATTGATAGAATCAAGTATCTTGGTCGATACATCACAGATAGCCAAATTATTTGACAAAAAAGAAAAGACCGTAGCCGGTAAAGTCCAAAAATCTAAACTGGTGAAATATGAAACCAATAACATAAAGATATTAAAAAATTACTGGCTGATGAATCCAGATGCAGTAAAGCCCAGACCTTTTTATGATTTAAGACAGATTCTGGAAGGGCCTGCTTATTACTATTTTAAAAAGAAGATGAAACATCCCTTATTGATGTTATTGTTAGAGTGGCTATTGGAAAACATAGGGAGTGGACTCATAATAAAGAATTGACAAAGTTTAATTAATTTTATTTTAATATTGTTGACTATGCTAAATGATAGTAGATAAAACAGCTAATGATAAAAATTTAAACTAATTCGCAAAAGGAAACTAAAAGATATTATGAAGAATTATTTGGTAAATAATCTTTTTTACTTTTTATTTGCTCTCTCGGATTAGGATTTTTAAATAAAATGTATATAACGTATTATACACCATTATAAATGTTTAATAAAATTATATAGTATTATTTATATAATTTGAATTTATAAAACATTATTAAAGATAATGGAGGATATTTATGATTTCAAAATTTTTCCCAACATCAATTATAAGGGATTTTTATAATTTTTATCAATCTGAAAAGGGAATATTGATATATGTTCCAATACTAATTTCATTAGGGTTGACTTTCATTGTAAAAATCGATATGACTTTAATTAATTTATTATTCGCTTCATTATCTATATTTTTAGGATTTTTATTAAATCTAATGATTATGTCATTTAATTTAAAAGATGATACAATTCCTCCTGTTGAAGTAGGGGGAAGAATATGGAGATTAAAAGATGTATTGGAAGAGTATCATATTACTATTTCCTTTGAAATATTAATCACGTTAATGTTAGTTATTTTAATGTTATTTGCTTCGTTAGTTCATAAGAATATGTATATTTTATTTCCTAATATGGTGAATATATTAAAGTTAATTTATAGTTTTGTAATAGTATATTTATTAATACTGTTTTTGATAGTGTTATTTAGAGTATTGAACTTTGGATATATCTTATTAAAATATTTTATAAAAAATTAATTTTCATTAGTTTCAATAATTTCTTTAGCATATTTTGAAGCAATATTATGTATAGATTCAAATGTTCTATGTCCATTTTCTCCGAAATCTAATTGCATACTAATATCTTTTAATGGCCTTGTTTTTGAGATATTTCCAATAGTAAATGTTCGTTTGTCTTCTTCAAGTTCTAATTCTAATTTAATATCATCTGCAGGGAAATCAATATTTTTCATTAATTCCTTTGAGGAATTTTCATCATTGGAAAATATCTTTTTAAGGAACTCTTGATGTCTTTTAGATTTTCCTTTTTTAATACTCACAGTATACTCGGCATATCCTTCATTAGGTTCATAATCATCAAAAATTTTAAGAGAATCTTTAGGGAGTTCATAAGATAAATATCGTATTTTTCTAACATGTCCTTCTTCACTAAATTTATCTAACATTTCTTCAGGAATAAATGATTCAATTTTAAATTTAAAATGAGTGCAATGGATTTCAATTAAAAATTCATTTAACCATTTTTCAAAAATAACTTTGATTCCTGAAGTGCTTTTTGTTTCTAAAATTAATAATGCATCTTTTCTATTTTCAAATAATCTAATATAAAAATAATAGGGAGTCAATACACTATCATTTGGAGTTATTTTCTTTTCAGTCAATTCATTTGTTGTTGCATCCACTACTTCATGTTCAGTCCCATAAGGACCATAATTTAATTGTCCATAATAAAGATTATTCTCCTGGTTGTGACAATTAACATTTAAAAATTTATTTTTATAATTAAAGTAATGATCCTTATTGAGAAAGTATTCAAGAATGTTCCCTAGTGTATTATATTCTCCATCACCATTATGCCCAAAAATTGTATATTCATTCAAGTTATCTAATTTTAAATTCAAAGGAATATCATTTTCTTTATGATTAGTAGAATATGCTTCAATAGTATACGTTGATAAACTAGTTTTAGCCATATTTAATCCACCATTAAATTATCAATTAAAAACAAATAAATAGACTAAAAATAGAATGAGTCAAAGTTAATTTTAAATAGGTTACACAATAAAAGTTCATTTGGAATTTGTTTCTATTTTTAGGAAATTATTATATGATGAATATTATGTAATAATTTCTATTTGCTTTTTTAAGTTTTTCTTGTCAAATTTATATTATTTTATGTTATTATTTAATAGTATCGATAGATTTATCCATTGATGGTGTATAAATATTGGGATAAATACTTAACAGTGCATAGCAGTTAAATAAAAATTATTGAGTAATATATTATGATTTCTTTTTTTGTCTTTTAATTATCTAGAATCAAAATTGTAATTTAAATGAACATAGTTTTTGATTATCATTGTTATTGTAACATTAACAATTGGAGACTCTTTCAAAAACTTTGTTGATTTGAAATTTTTTGATGAAAGTTAGTTTTGAATTTTTAATTCCGTTTAAATAGTTAAATTTAATAAATAAGTGGAGTAAAAGTTTTTATCATGCCAAATCAAAAAACAATTACTCCAAATAGTATTTTAGATGTTAAACAATATATATTTTATGATTCTGATGATGGATTTGTCCTTTCAGACCCTCGTTTTGTGAAAATTTTTAAATCCTGTCAAAAGGCTCTGAAATCTTTTGATTTAAGTTTTAAAAAGGATGTTCCTTATTTTAAAATGAGTTTACCGAGATGTCATCATTGTGGAACTCGTCATGTTGTTAAATATGGTTTTACAGAAAGGAATTTAGTATTTAAAGAAATAGGTAAAATTAATATTAATGTTTAGCGTTATATTTGTAAACTGTGCGATAAAACATTTTAAACTGATTTAACAAGTCTTGTTGATAAAAATATCAATTTTACGAACGAATTGGAAAGTGAATCTGAAAAACCATATTTCCCATCATGACGAGTTCCACAATGATGACAT
>ERZ809074.744-NODE-744-length-48348-cov-132.694345_pt1 | contig 48348 bp, 36 predicted proteins | sample MGYA00520795_ERZ809074 | MGnify/ENA primary metagenome ERZ809074 (study PRJEB31570, sample SAMEA3212989) | Homo sapiens | biome: human-gut; feature: human gut; material: fecal | place: Sweden | collected 2011 ...
TTTTTGCCAAAACCGGCCCTCGGACACCCAAAACGCTATCATTCCACAATATAGCACAACTAATATTTTTATGGGAACAATGGAAACGATGGGAATAATGGGAACAACGGAAGTAATGGGAACCTTAAATACCCCTTAAATAAACGCCCTCGCGAAAACTAAATTTTTCAACCTCGGTTGCCGAATTCTTCAGATATTTTTCGTAATATTGCATTTGCCTTTGGACTCTGCCCATAAAAGAGGATCCAATGAGTTATGGAATCAAAGATGTCATTTCTGATGAGGATAAGATAGCCATTCTCATTCAGGAAGATACGGAAGCACAATTTGAATGCAGAGTGTCTGTATGTGATATTGAGAATATATTGAATCAAAGTATAAACGATTAAAAATACAAATTATGGGAAGAAACATATCAGATAATCATTTGAAGGCATATAAAGAAGAAAAAGGAGCTTTCAAACAACTTTTTTCTGCGATAAAAGAAGATCCAGAATTATCATTTGAGGTAAGGTTGGATAATGAAGTTATGGTATATTATCATAAGGATAAAATACTAACGACTTCATTCAAAAGAGACAAGCCTGCAGTGAAGATACTTGATAGCAAGTATTATGCACCTAGTACAGGCAGAAAAGCTCCATCAGTTGATATGCAAGATAAGAAAAACTGGGACGTAGTTTCTCTATGGCGAAAGTATTTTAGTGAGGCGAAAAGTCTCGTCTATTTTTACAAGAAAGGAGCAGAATTTTCTGTTCAACAAAATATTGCGTTAGGCAATCAGTCCTATGATAATCGTTTCCTGGCTGTTGATATGGAATGGGCATTCGCTCAGTCAGATATTGACATTAAAGACAGAATACCAAGAACAAGAATAGATCTCGTTTTAGTGGATACCATCCCAAATGAACAAGGACTGAATGATATATATCTGGCAGAGTTGAAAGTCGGTACTGTGGCAACAGAAGGAACATCTGGTACTATTGATCACGTAGAAAAGACTTTCAAACTTATTAATACCGAGAAAGCATGTCAAGATCTCAAAGAAGATGTGACTAATATCATTAACGTAAAAAGTGAATTAGGTATTTATACTGGTACAGCCAAGCAATTTAATTTAGCTGACAAACCAAAAATGATGCTAATTCTTGCATATCGTGGTGAAGAAGAATATAAAAGACTATTAAAAGATAGCACTGCAGCACAGGGAAAAGCAAAAGAGCTTGGTATGGATGAAATCAAGGTTGTCATGCACAATGCTTTAATCAAACTTGATTAGTCATGAACAAGGATATAAAAATCACCATTCGCAGAGCAAATCAGATTGGTGGCTGTATCACGATAATCGAGCATGATGGGTGTAAAATAATCATTGACCTTGGCAGCAATCTTCCTGGTAGCCGACAGGAAGAACTGTCCAAGGAAAATATTGACACTATAACAGCTGGTACTAATGCTATATTCTATACTCATTACCATGGTGACCATACTGGTCTGCACCATTTGGTCAATCCTAATATACCTCAATATATAGGAGAAGGTGCCAAAGATGTAATGATCCGCAAGTATGAGGTATTGTGTAAGCATGATAATCGTTTCATGGATATGCTCAATTCTGCTGAACATATGAAGACATATGTTGCAGATCAACCCATTGAATACTCAGGCGCTGAAAAGATCAAGGTAACTCCATATTTTGTTAGTCATTCAGCTTTTGATGCATATATGTTCAAAATCGAATGTAATGGCATTAAGATTCTGCATACCGGTGATTTTCGGAAACATGGTTATCTGGGAAAGAGTTTGTTCAAAATGTTGGGTAAGTATGTCGGTCAAGTAGATTTGCTTATTACAGAAGGTACTATGCTTGGTCGTAGACAAGAAAAAGTTGTAACAGAGAATGACATCAAAATGAATATCATTGATGTTTTGAAAAAAAATAAGTATGTCTTTGCCCTTTGCTCCTCGACAGACCTTGACCGTCTTGCGTCTTTTCATGCAGCTTGCAAGAAAACAGGTAGAGTGTTCTTCATAGATCAGTATCAGCATGACGTTCTTGATGTGTTTTCTAATTATGCTGGTAAGAAGTCAGACTTGTTTAAGTTTGACCAAACGTTCAGGTTGATCAATTTCAGGACAAAAAACGTAGTCCAAAAGTTAAAACATGAAGGTTTCTTAATGCCAGTAAGAAGTGGTATGGAACATCTTGTTAAAGGAATGTTGGACGTTTACAATGATGAGGATGCCTGGCTAATATACTCCATGTGGAATGGTTATGCTGAAGAAGGTAAAGAATATACAAACGACAAAATACTCAATATAAAGAATCTCTTTGGTAAACACATTTATGACGGTTCTCGTGAAGGTTTCCATACAAGCGGGCATGCGGATGTAAATACGCTTGAAGATGTTTGTGTTCTTGTCAATCCGTCCATTGGGGTTATTCCAATTCACAAGGATGAGAATACTCAATATGACATGCAGAAAGTCAAGGGATATAAGATCTTTCAGAAATCTGAAATAGTAACAGATAAAATAAGCATCATTTTAGAATGAGGATTCTTCAGATCTCAGATACACATAACAAGCATCTGCAACTGACAAACTTGCCAGCTGCGGATGTTATTGTGCATTGTGGTGATTTTACGGATATGGGAACAGAGCAAGAAGTTCTTGATTTTCTAAATTGGTTCATCGAACTGCCGTATTCTCAAAAGATATTTGTTGTTGGAAATCATGACCTGTGTCTCTGGGATGCAGAAGTAATAGAGGAACTTCCTGATAATGTACATTTCCTGCAAGATAGTGGATGTGAGATATTTGGTATTAAGTTCTTTGGATTGGGATATAACCATCCAGAGAAATTGATACCGGATAATGTGGACGTCCTTGTTACTCACGAGCCTCCTATGATGATATTGGACGAAAGCAATGGCAAGCATTGGGGTAATCAGCCATTAGGTGAACGGGTGATGAAAATAAAACCCAAATATCATCTTTTTGGTCATGCTCATGAATCATATGGAACAGAAAAGCGTGGTGAAATAATTTATTCTAATGGGGCATCACTCAATGACCTGTATGAAATGTGCCACAAACCGAAATTGTACAGCTATTAAGCTTTGCTTACGATAGTTTAAAATGTATTTAAATAGTAACTACTCAGCACCCCTATAGAAAACTTCTTGCTAATAAACCATAAACTTGATTTTGCTTATTTTCATCACTGTCACAAACTCTCTAATGATTGACCCGATGAGGGCGTTGGCTGTTTAAAACAGCTCATTTAGCGAGTTCTTTTACGATGATGCAAGCAACGTGTCTTCTTTAGCTATTATCGCTCTTCAATAAATTATCAGACAGGAGATACGTTTTTGCATTTTCCTTAAATCAAAAGTCTGCGTTTAAGAATCTACATCTTTTTTCGCGTTTTTTTTGCCAAAACCGGTCCTCGAACACCCAAAACGCTATCATTCCACAATATAGCACAACTAATATTTTTATGGAAATAACGGGAGCGATGGAAATAATGAGAACAATGGGAGTAATGGGAACAATGGGAACAACGGAAGTGATGGGAATAATGGGAACAACGGAAGTGATGGGAAAGCGACAGAGAGGCTCTGCAAGCGAAGGCCGATGTATATGCCGAAAAATAGCTATCTTTGCAAAGCTATCGGGGAAGGCAGTCTGACATAGTGTAATTGACCATTGCACACCCCACTCTATATATTGTAGTACGGCGAAAGCCGTCCATATACCCTTTCCAATCTAAGAATACAGACAGACGATGAGACGACACAGCATCTTATATATAATAATGTGTACGCTGGCGATAGCGACCGCCGGCATCAATGCCTCGGCCATCAATTGGGGGCATATACGCTTCGGCAACGAGGAGCGCGACACGACGCTGATGGTGGAGATTATGAAGAAAGCATCGACACGCGAGAAGGTCTCGTCCCTCAAGTACACACCCGGGATGCTCATCTCTGACATCGGGCACAGCTTTATCGGAACACCATACGTAGCACATACACTGGAATGTGACACGGCATACGCCTTCTCGCACCGTGCCGCCGACGGGTCGGCCGGCGAAATGCTAACCATCGACCTTGGCGCGCTCGATTGCACAACTTTTGTCGAGACTGCGATGGCTATGGCCTATACTATAGGCGAAGGACGCTCGGGATGGCGCGATGCTATGTACAACCTCGAGAAAATCCGCTACCGCCACGGAGTAATGAACGGATATGCCAGCCGCCTGCATTATATCTGCGACTGGATTATGGACAACAGCGCCATGGGCATTATCGAGGATGCCGTCCGTCGCATGGATACAGGCGTCAAATACGAAGTCAAGACCATCGACTACATGTCCACCCATCGAGACAGCTACCCGGTCATGGCCGACAGCGTCACCTATGAACGCATACGCGATGTCGAAGACGGATACCGCAACCATCGCTTCGGCTACTTAAAAGCGCGGTCTTTAGGCGACAAGAGTGTACAGGCCCAACTGCGCGAGGGTGACATTCTGTGCTTTACCTCTACGCTCAAAGATCTTGACGTGACGCATTTAGGCATCCTTACGCGTGGCGATGACGGCAAATGGCACGTGATGCACGCCTCCAGCACCTTGGGCAAAGTTGTGGTGAGTGACGAGACGATCGACCGCTTTGTACAGCGCAACCGTCACTGGACCGGCGTCCGCGTCCTCCGCCTTCGCGAGTGATGTTCACCGCTATTCCACGCCGCCATCCCTCCTCTAATCTCTCCGCCAATCACGCCATAAAGACCGGTACACCCTTTCCCGGACGACACAATTGACAGATAAGATTAGCTCCTGCCACAAAAAACACATGTGACAGGAGCTAATCTTTTAGGAACGGAGCGTAATTAATCAATAAAGCATTGACCATCTGTGCATTAAGCACACATGTCTGCATCCGTTAAACGTGGGCGCCGGCGCTTTAGCACCGACGCCCGATGATATTAGTGGCGGAATTTCACCGTCTTAGCAGTGTCGGTGAAGATGTACACGCCCTTTGCAGGGAGTGTGACACGGTGCTCGGAGCAGTTCTCGGGCACGCTGAACAGATTGTAAAGCACGCCGTTGATACCATAGACACGCAGCGTCGAGCCGGGAGTCAGGTTGCTGACAACGACAGCATCACCGTCATTAGCAACGACAAAACCGGCATCAGCGACATCTTCATCTTTTGTGATGTCATCCACCCCATCGGGAATGGTCGTAATGTCATTCTTATACAAGAATACTTCGACGGCGTTGTCTCGGTAGTTTTGGTCGGGAACAACATTACCCATAGCATCAGTGGTAACAGCCACTGCATACACCATAATATCCTCAGGCACAGCGCCAATATCGAAACGTGCCACGGCCATACCGCTATCACGGTCAAAGTCGGATGCGGCAAGATTGACCTCGTGGGCATATTTATACGGAGCTGTTCCGTTGGGATCCAAATAGAGCGCCACATTAGTATTGTATCCACTGCCAAGCGCTACCGGCGAATTGTTGCTAACGGCAAACAGCACGTTTGTAAATCCGTCCTCCTCGGTTTTCTCCAATTCGGGTATCTCGCCGGCATCTTCGCACTCGCCGATTTCTCCGGGTTCAAAATCCTTGTCATCTCCAAGTACACGCACGCTCAGCGGCGACACAACCATATCCACAACATTCAACGTAATCGGTGTTTCGGGTGTGCTCACCGGCGAGCGATGACGCGGTGCGCGAGCTGTTTTTGAAGCCGCAACCTTATATGGGCGCTCTACCGCCGGATTGGAAGTGAAATGCGGTGTGATGTAAGGCACCAATCCCTTCTCAAGGTCAGCAGTATACAGCACCATGTCCGAGAGATCCACGCTATTGCCGGGGAAAAGGGTGGTCGAAACCGTACGCTTGACACCTTCGTCTCCGAGTTTAATGTCAATATAATCAATGGCATCGCGCCCGTTATTATATACAGTGACAAAATATCCGAAATCCTTGTTCTTTTCGACTGCAGTGTCGATGCCGGCACGTTCAATCGAAACGACATTGTCGAATGTCGCCGAGTTCTCGACGATATTGGCGCCGCCGGTGGCTATATCGAAAATAGTAACGGCTGCAGTAACTCCGCCATCGGCATTAATATATCCGTCAAATCCGGCTATATCAAGTCCGGCCGGAGCCTCGGCAATCAGGCGTGAAGCCGAAAGGTATACCATGCCATTGTCAGCGGCAGCATCAGCGACACCGCGTATCAGCGCGGCGTATACCTGCGTCTTAGCCTCAAAAGCCCCGGTGGCCCGGTCCGTAACGTGTTTGCGCACCTCTTTCCATACGACAGCCAGCGGCGCATCGGCATTGTCCGATGCTATGAGTCGATAATCGAGGACACTACGCTGTCCCAGTCCGAGGAAGCCAAGGTCTTGCAACGAGCCGTCATCCATGATATTGTAAAGGCGGATGTCGGCATTACCGTTTTGGTCGATATCCGTAGCTGCTGCAAATACGCCTGCCGAGCAGGACACAATTTGCGGACGCGAGCCGCTGCAATCCGTATGCATCGTATACGATGGTTCTCCGTCCTTGTATACCAGAGTGGCCAAGAACGAATTATCCAATTCGTTGCCTATGCGATTGATTTCCCTTTCGGTACGCATAACAGACAGCAATGCAAAAGCCGTCCCGTCCTGTCCCATTGCTACGGCATAATCGGCTATGGGATGGTCGTTGTCCATCGTTGTCATCGCCTTTTCGGCCGACCACTTGACGCCGTCATACAACGCGCCGTACAACGCGCCGTTGACGGTACCGCCGATGCTGCCGCTGTCGTCCGAATCGACATACGAGGGCACATATTCGCCGCCCTTCCAAATCACCAAGCCCTGACCGGCGTCATTTACGGCCGCACGGGGCGTATAGTTGGCATCGTTGGCCGAGGACAGCAGCACCGGTTCGCTCCATGTACCGCCATTGTAGAGTGATGCTTTGACGCCTACATATTTCGGGGAATCATTGACATCAAAAGTCTTGTCGGCAGGTGCTGTAGAAGCTTCCATGACAATTATGCCTTTTGAGCCGGCAGAAGCAGCATCGGCGCTCATCAGAGGCTTGCCGTCAGTAGCGGTCAAGACACCACCTTTTACTGTTTCCACGGTGCTGGCTTGCATGTCTGTAGCATTAAGGCGGAAGAAGGCCATATCCTTTCCTCCGAATATGTAACGCGGACCGGCATAAGTATCTACATTTGTGACAATCGATGACGCTGTTTTAAGCACATCGGCATTGAGTTGCAACGGGCGATAGTCCGAGTTGAGCAGACGTAGACCGGTGCTACTACTATTTCCTCCATTATCGCGTTGCCACAGCGGGTTGGAGGCATCATCCGGGTCGTACCACTTCTTATCAAAGGAGAATAGCGTATACGACTGGCGATTTTTCCACCATAAGAACTTGACCTCGGCATACGCTTCGAGCGAACCGCTCAAAGACATACGACTGCCGTTGTAAAGGTAGAACTCGGGCTTTTTCTCCGGCTTGTCCGGGTCGGACGAATCGTCGTAAATTTCGTGCGCATGGCGCAGATACGGTTTGTAGCGGACTTCCGAGTCAAAAGAGCCGCCGAGGCTGCCTATGACGCCACATACAGCCTTGGCTATGTAGATGTCCACACCGGCCTGTACCATGAACGAAGTGGTAAGATTCACTGTGGTCTGCTGTACGAGGTCCATCTTGAACTTATCGTCACTGCTCACGGCCCATTGCAAATCGTGTTCTTCGGGGTAGGCCAAAGATACTGCCGTGCTCACCTCGCCCTGGAGGGCCGAGCCGACGCAGAAGAACGGCGTCCACAACTTGCTTTGCACAGTACCCGAAGCCTCGACTTTAAGGCCTATACCGCCGGGGCGCGGAACAAAGTGTCCCGATTCGGTGCGCACAAAGCGCCCGTCGAGCCATCCGCGCACTCCCACAAAGGCGCCCGAATTGTTGAAAGCATTTTCGTGTATCGAGCGCTCGTGATCATCGCGAGTAACGGTTCGTTGCAGCTCGTAGAACACACCGTCCATATCATTGGCAAATCCCACCTTGTCAAGCATATCCGACATGGTGCCGCCGGGCAATATATTATAAGACATCGCTCCACGAATGACGTAGTCGCGACCTATCTTCTGCACTCCGATATTGAAAGGCAGGAAATTGTCTGTCGGCAATTCGACGTCAAAATCGGCAAAAGTCTGCTGGAACTCCTTGCCGAGGTCTTCCTTGGCGGACATTTCGGACACTCGTTCTTCGCCTATAGGCGTGTCATATTCCAGGCCGTCAGCCATATACATTGCATTCTCCGTCAGGTTCTTGAAGCGGCACAAGTCAATACGGTCACGGCTTTTGAGGGCTATGGTAACCATACTTTCGCGCTCATTATTGACCAGACTTCCGGGTATGCCCTCGTAGGTGGCAAACATATACTTGCATTGCGGATAGCGTCTATACTTGTAGTAATGACACCCTACGCCGTTGTAGCCCAAGTCTTTGTCTTCGACAAGTCCGAAGCCGACAATATCGTATCGCGGCGCCATGATGCCGGACAGATATTTGGTGACCAGAGGGAAAGTAACCTCGTTGGCGGTGCCGTCATACTTGCCCGTAAGAGCTTTAAGCGTAATGGAAGACAACGCTCCGGTATCACCCTTCCATTTGTCTTTCTCGGGATTTTTGCGTCTTTCCGAGATGGTGTAATCATTATAATACACAACAGTGATTGCCATCGTATTCAGCCCCTTAGGTCGGTATCCGCCTTCATACGCTATGCGCGTAGACGGTCCGTTGTAGACTACATCCTGCCATCCGGGGTCTTCCGCATCGACGCCGTCCACTCCGGGTGTGCGATAACGTACGGCCACAACATCGAAAGGACGTTTGCCGACGCGACGGCGCATCGGAAGTGTCAGCACCAGGTCATCACCCTCATATTTGGCCGTATAGCCTCCGATGTATGCGGTCTGGCCCTGTATTTCGGGTGTGCCGTAGAGTATCTGCGGCACATATCCGTCGGCAAAAAACGCATACTGTGAATAGACTCCCCCGTACATGGCTCTGACTACACTGATTTTGGCCATACCATTCACCATCTGCGGCGTATTATGCTTGGTATCGCTATCACCGGCCCAGTAAGTGATGCCGGAGGTTATCGTCTTGCCGGTAGAAGCATCTACGAGGCGTACATACATATCAGTGACGCCGGTGAGACAGACAAGATTTCGCTCTCGGGGCGCTCCGTCCTTGGCCACATCGACCATTATCGGACTATTGGAATCGGAGTACGAATGAACGCTGCGCACAACGTTGAGGCTGCCGGGTATAAGCACCTTATGAGCCGCCCCCTCGGGCACGGTATCAGTCACTGCAATCACTCGCTTGATGCCATCCGGTTCGGTAAGTATCAAAGCGCATTGGTTTCTGCTAAATTTGACTCCGTCGGCATCCGTGTAAATATTACTGCTGTACCATTCATCGCTGCCGTAAGTCCGGCGCTTGACTTCCCCTGCCTTTGTCTCATAGACCATCAATATATCCTCGATGTCGGCCAAACCGGCACCTTTGAACGTCATATTGATGCAGTACATGTTATCGGTTTCGTCATTCTTGTCCGTAAAAGTGTATTCGCGCAGCAAGTCTATGTCCGGCCAGTACAAGGCCCAACGATGGAGTTTGCCGTCAGACGGGAATGCCAATCGGGTGAAGCCGTGATTGAAGCGTATTTCCTTGGCCACGTCATAATCATATCGGCTGCCGGCACGCGCCACAGATGTCGTACCGCTGTCCGCATCTTTTTTCTCGACAAGCACTTGACACCGCCCCCAACGCTCCGGGAATTTCTTGATGTTCACCTCCATGAGGTATGAGTTGTACAGTAGCTCATCAAGATCGTCTTGGTATATGCCGCGGTCGTTGTATTCATGCACCTTGTTCCAGTTTCGGGCCGCAAAGGCATTGTAATAGTCCTTATACATGGATACAGCCCAGCCGTTGTCGAAGTCTACCGTACTGCCGTTAAGCGGCGTGGACTTGGCGATAGTCGAACTTTGATAATTCTCGTTGTTGTTGAGCTTGTATACTACTATGCTGCCTAAGAGCTGTTTGATAGATTCATCTCTACCACTACGTCCTACGCTTTGCTCGACCCACGGGCGCGGTGTCCCGTCGGCATTATAGTTGCGGGCGCGGATGGTGAAGCGATAGTTGCTTCCGCTGCTGATTGTCCCCTCGCTTTGGAACATTGCCACGGCATAGCGTGTATCGATGTCTATGCCGAGCGTTCCGCCCTCATGCGTGTAGCTGCCGTCGTCTTCCGGCACGGGACATTCGCCGGCCTTGTAGTTGTACTTGTACCGATGTACATTGCTCCACTGCTTGTGTGGTATATTGTACCTGTCCACAACCAGTTCGACATCAAAGCCGTTGGTACGGTCAAGGCTGCCGGCCTTCACGTTAAGATAATACCTGCCTTTGTACACAATCAACGACTCTTGGCCGTAGAAGTCGCGTTCAAGCTCCGGATCTTTCGTGCCGGGCATATAAACATCGACAGTGTAAGTCATTACGGCTTTTTCGCCGGAAGTCTTGTGCCGAATGGGGATTTCCATAACATATCGGCACGAAGGCAGCAACTCGCCGGAAGCACCATAGACCGCCGTCAGTGGGAAGCGTGTAGGATCAAAGACTATGGATGGGTCAAGATACGGCCGATATGAATCTCGACCATCATCAGCCACTAAATATGTATAATTCTCGCCGGAGAATGTCGAGGCAACGGTGTCCGGATATGTCTCGAAATCGGCGTGCCGGAAGTATGCCTTGACGCCGCAGCGTCCGTCCTTGACTTCGGTAAAGTCAAAATCCCATTCGGAGGCACGGTCCACGCCATGTCGCAATGCAATACCGTCTATCGGCAGCGAACCGGACGACCCGGGAGTATAATAGAGTGTCGAGTAATAATCATCCGGGCGGTCAGACGAGCCGTCGACAGGGGCAAATATTGCGGTAACTGTCTGACTGTCATATACGCCGGTGATATTGTATTCGGGCGTGGTGGCGACGATGGCGCCGTTGCGTTCCCACCCCTTAAAGGTATAGCCTTGTGCGGCTTGTGCCTTTACGGTGGCTGTCGACCCTATGCGTATCTGCGTCAAATGGCTGACGGTCCCGCCTTCTTTAATGTTTTGGCGCACGGTGACGGTGCAATACCCGTCATCCAGCGCTTCGGTGAGGAAGCGGCCCCAATTAGCATCGCTCCGATAGCGCGTATAGGCATTGCGCGGTACTTGCAGCACCACATCCCGGGCTATCTTGTCTGCAAGTGTGCCGGACGTGACCGGCGGTACCGGCGCATAGCTCACTATGGAAATCAGCTGGCACGGGTTATTGAAGGCGTTCTTACCCACGTATTTGATTGTCGAAGGCAGCACAAAATGATATGTGCCGTAATGGCTGTAACCGTATGGCCATTGGTAAACCTCGCCGCCATTGTCGCTCAATGCCTCGGATTCGATACGCTCGATGCCTTCGGGTATCACGATATTGCGCAGATAGGTGCAGCACGCCAACATCCTCTTAGGCACCACCTTAAGCGACGCCGGCAATTCGACGGTCATCATATAGTCCATACGCTCGAAGGCGCTTTCGCCGACAGAGGTCAAAGTCCCGGGAAGCACCAAGGTATTGGAGTCATTGTTGTCACGACGTACGGTGATAGGATTGCAATAGAAAAAAGCTTTGTAGCCTATGCTTTGCAATCCATAGTTAAACACAAATTTTATACGGTTTGAGTATTCGAAGTCCTTGGATTCGTAGAATTTGTCTCCCGCAAAGGCATAGTCACCTATACGTCGCATTGTGGAGGGCAGTCTCACCTCGCCGTAAATGCGGCAGTTGCGAGCAAAGTTGTTGGAAATTTCAGTCATACCCTCCGGAAGCGCCAGCGAGTATATGGTGCAGTCCCTGAACATTTCGCCGGGGAACACCGCTTGCATCGGCGAAAACACCAAGCACGCATTGGGGTGAGTCAGCGTCCCTTTGTGGAGTTTGGTCAACGATGACGGAAACTGAATGATAAACGGCTTGCTCGTATATCCGACATTTATCAATTCGGTCTGCCCTTCGCTGCCTACCTCGTTCACAGCGTACTCGGTATCGGCATTCACTACTTTTTCGGGTATGAGTATTCGAATTGTATCCTGACCTGACGTTTGTCCGGGCAGTCCGATACTGTCTACGCGAACGGTCTTTTGTACCGCACTCGTCACTGTGTATCCGACACCGTCCAAGACAAAGCGCTCGGCCAATGCCGGAATAACGGCATAAATACATAATGCGACAACCATAATTGCCTTCGTCGGCAACATCTGTCGTCTGTCTTCACTTGATGATGAATGGATCATGTCTATGGTATTATGTTTGTTCGTATATTTTGCGTAAGGATTGGTCGTAATCCGATTTCGGTCGGCAATAGCGTATAGGCGCCATAGTCCTATTCAGACATTATGAAGCATATAAATCACGGATAAAGGTAAACAGTTTCGTCGTTATACGCGCATCCTCAAAAGGTATGTTTTTTGCAGGACAAAAAACATACCTCAAGACATCATCTCAGCGGAAAAAAAAGTCGTCAGCGGGAAAAAAAGACGACCCCCAAAAACCGTGTATTACGGCTTGGGGGTCGTCGTATTGTCAGTCTACGCTCGCTATTGCGAGCTGCGTTGCGATTTTAGGCCTGGGGCATCTTGGTCTTTTTGCCGTAACCGTAAGCGGCATCCGATCCGAGTTCCTCCTGGATGCGGAGCAGCTGGTTGTACTTGGCCATACGGTCGGAGCGGCTGGCCGATCCGGTCTTGATTTGTCCGGCATTGGTAGCCACGGCGATGTCGGCGATGGTGGCATCTTCGGTTTCGCCCGAGCGGTGCGAAATCACTGCGGTGTAACCGTTGCGCTGTGCCAATTCAACGGCACGAAGGGTCTCGGTGAGCGAGCCGATTTGGTTAACCTTGACAAGGATGGAGTTGGCGCAACCCAGTTCGATACCTTTCTTGAGGTACTTAACATTGGTTACAAAGAGGTCGTCGCCTACGAGCTGGCAACGGTCACCGATGAGGTCGGTGAGGACCTTCCAGCCTTCCCAGTCGTTTTCGGCCATGCCGTCTTCGATGGAATCGATAGGATATTTCTCGATAAGGCTCTTCAGGAACTGAGCTTGCTCGGCGCTGTTGTACTTGGGAGCGTCTGCGCCCTGTTTCCAAGTATAGTCATATACGCCGTCCTTGTAGAACTCGGAGGAAGCGCAGTCGAGGCCGATGGTAACATCCTTTCCGGGTACATATCCGGCCAATTCGATGGCCTTGATGATTACGTTGAGGGCGTCTTCGGTACCGTCAAGTGTGGGAGCAAAACCGCCTTCGTCACCTACTGCGGTGCTCAGACCACGGTCTTTGAGGACTTTCTTGAGGTTGTGGAACACTTCGGTGCCCATGCGGATGCCTTCGCGGAAGCAGCATGCGCCGATAGGACGAATCATGAATTCCTGGAAGCAGATGGGAGCATCGGAGTGTGCGCCGCCGTTGATGATATTCATCATGGGCACGGGCAGTGCATAGGTGTTGCAGCCGCCAATGTACTTGTACAGAGGCAGGTCGAGATAGTCGGCTGCGGCCTTGGCCACAGCAAGGCTGACGCCGAGGATGGCGTTAGCGCCGAGTTTGCTCTTGGTTTCGGTGCCGTCGAGAGCTATCATAGTTTCGTCAATCTTGACTTGGTCAAGAGCAGACATACCTACGAGAGCTTCGGCGATAGGGCCGTTGACATTGGCCACGGCTTTGAGGACACCTTTGCCCATATATCGATTTTTGTCGCCGTCGCGCAGCTCGAGAGCTTCGTTAACGCCGGTGGAGGCGCCTGAGGGTACGGAGGCGCGTCCGCGTGCGCCGGATTCGAGGATTACATCAACCTCGACGGTGGGATTGCCACGGCTGTCGAGTACTTCACGACCGATGATTTTTTCGATTTTCATAATGCGTTGATTATTAATGATGATTATAATGTTCGCGTACGTGTGCTTTTAGCAGTGCAAAGGTACGAATTTTTTTTCGGAGAACAGTCATATAGGCGCGCGCAACATCAGCGTATGGTTTAAAGGTTGTTAAAATCGTCATTCGGAATACACGAAATGCATATCTTGCGGTCTAATAAGTGAAAGCGCACTACGAGCGCCGCACCAATGCGAAACGCACTAACGATGGAAATACTACGCCGCACGCCCAAGACACCGCCATTCGACGACATCCTCGCCGAATACTACGAGCCGCTATACAGGCACGTGCGCCGTATGGTGGTGTCGCACGATGATGCCAAAGACGTGATGCAGGAAGCAATGCTGCGCATATTCCAAGGCCTCGACGGGCTCAAAGACCCCTCGGCTGTACGCACCTGGGTATGGCGCATAGCCACCAATGAGGCCCTGCGGCATCTAAGCCGGCGCCATGACACTGACACCGGACTTGACGATAAAGACCTGACCGAACTCGAGGACGAGCCTTACGTCGACAACTCCGACCGACTGGCTACAGCCCTGGCCAAGGCCATGACGGTACTCACCCCGCGTCAACGACAAGTCTTCGACCTGCGCCACTATGACGGGATGTCTTTTGCGGACATCAGCGCCATTGCCGGGATGGCCGAGGACACCGCCCGAGCCACATTTCACCAGTCACGCGCCAAGCTCAGGGACATCCTCCAAAGCATGGACATACATCCTTAAGACACACTTCTCTCATCTGATAATATAAAAGCTATGACAGACAATAAACACGACAACGACATCGCAGGCTTCTCCCGTCGCGACATATACACCGTACCCGACGGATTTTTCGAGGCCGAGAAGCAACGCCTGAGCGCACTGGCACGCGGCCCGTGGCAGGCACGCCGACGCCGCAACCGTCGTCTCCTTTGGGGCACAACGGCCACCGTCACCGCAGCCGCAGCCATCGCATGCCTCGTGGTGATACGGCCATCGGACACACCGCAACCCGGGCCTCAGACACCCGAAGGCATTCAGACACTGGCGCAAGCCTCATCGGACAGCCGCATGTACCTCGACATGCCGCAAGAAATGATTGACAACGACCTGTTCATGAACACATATTGAGACAAAAAACATCCTACAACCATCTAACACACACGCACATGACACGACACCTCCATTGGATAATCGCCATAATGCTTATAGCCTTGGCTCTTCCCGTCCAGGCCAAGCGCCCGTGGCATCAGCGACAAGACCGTCCCGACATCCCGGCCATAGCCGCACGGCTGGCCAAAGCAGCCGTAATGAATGACGAACAGACAAAGACATTCACATCCCTGTTCATCGAATGCAACACCGAGATGGAGAAAATACACGAAAGATACCGCCTCGAAGACGGCAAATCACTATCATCCAAGCAAATCGAACAAAACACCGACAACCGTTTCGCTATGGCTCGCGCCATCCTCGACCTGCGCGAAAAGTACTACAACAAATACAAGCGTTTTCTCTCCCCCGAACAGATAGACCGCGTCTATCGCACCGAAAAGCGCCTGATGGGTCCTCCTCCCGGCGGCCACAAAAAATCGGGTAAAGGCAAAGGCCGGCGGCAGCGGCATCAAGGGCCGCCGCCACCTCCGCCGATACCTTGAACTCCGAACGGACCTCCGACACCACGGATTGTCCGAACGACACCGAGACACACAACTACACTAATCCACGACAACACACACATCAATAACAATCGCAAAAAAACCTTCAACAGAAGGTTTGGTAAAAGGGTTTTTAACAACAACATCTAAACCAAGTAACTGAAAGAAAGAGAATCGGAGCCGACCGCGAGGTTAGCTCCGATTTTTTCGTATATGCGAAATGGGACGCGCCCAATAATTAGACTAAAACCATTGAGTTATAGTCGCTATCATACAGTTTTTTGCGATAGCGTTAAACAGCCATTGAGGTGTGAGACGCAACATCTGCAAAGCCTCAACTTGACCCTATATCACATCACCATCGATTATAGGTCTTCGAAATCTGAATTGGCTTTATCCGAGAAGCCTACAATGATGCCGTATTCAGGCTCACCAATAAGATTAAAAGGGCCTTCACCTCCAAAATTTTCCTCATAGGTCATGCGTGCCAAATCACTAACTGGTGAGATAAGATTCGACTTTGTCAGAGAGTCAAGGAACTCCTATAAGTTGTAATGCGATCAGTGGCAATGCCGTATCGAGCAACCTCAGCGTCAAACCACACGCCGACGTGTACCTTTGCACCCGGCGCAATACTGATAGCTAAACCGAATTATAACCATTCCGGCAACGAAAGAGGGGGGAGAGCAATCACCGATATGCCTTACAAATCGGCGTAGGCGATGCCCCCCTTCAAAAATGGTGTACAATTCGCGCTCACCCATCTACAAAGACCTACCACCCAAAAAGGTGGTAAGCTACCACCTTAAAACAACAAATATTAAGTTTAATGAAATGACATTAGACAAAAAATAGGCCTATATGCCAAAATCCGGTTTGTCAAATGCAGGACAAAGTGTCCCTCCCTAAAGAATTTTTACCTATAAAAATCACTGCACATCTAAATATTTGCAGTATCTTTGTAGGGTAAAATATATTCGGGATATGAATATTATAGACAAACTCAAAGAAAAAGGCTACGTTTCAACAAAAGAATTGAGCTACTGGCAAGAGCAACAGTTGCAGGAAGCTGTTCGTAAAGGTGAAGCGATAAGACTCAAAAACGGCATATACGCAGACATTGATGCCTTGGCAAACACCATGGTGGACATACGGGTGATAGTTCCCAGAGGCATACTATGCCTCTGGTCGGCATGGTCTGTTTATCGCTTGACAACACAGATACCCAATGCCTACTATGTAGCCATTGGGCGAGCGCGGAAGATAGTTCTACCTGATTATCCGGAATTTCAATTGGTTTATCAATCCGACAACCTGCTCTCTATCGGAGCAACTCGAAAAACTGTACAAGGATATGATATTCCTATCTTTGATATAGAACGTTCTGTATGCGATGCAATCAAATACAGGAACAAAGTCGGCATTGATGTAATGGCTGAAATCCTTCAGAATTACCTAAGACGTCCGGACAGAAATATCTCACGGCTGATGGATTATGCCTCAAAATTAAGAATACGTAAAACGCTGAATCAATATCTTGAAGTATGGCAATAAAAGAAAAGCACAATTTCGGTCGTTCGGTAAAAGCAAAATTATTGAATATTTCACGGAATGAGAAACTTGGATATCAAATGTTGGCGACCAGATACCTCCAAGAGCGCTTGCTATACCGTTTGTCGATAAGCCCTTACCACAACCATTTCCTACTAAAAGGCGGAGCATTGCTATATGCGCACAAACGCTTTATGGCAAGGCCCACATTGGATATAGATTTTATGGGGCAGCATATTGAAAACGACAAAGAGACTGTAAAAAAAGTGTTTGCCGAAATTTGTGCGACTCCATACCGACAAGACGGGGTGACATTTCATACAGAAACCCTGAGGACCTATGATATTGCCGCTGAAAAGAAATATCCGGGTGTAAGGCTCTCGCTGAGTGCCTCTATTGATACAATTCGCCAAGACATATCAATGGATATCGGATTTGGAGACGTAGTAATTCCATGCCCTTCCGAACTGGATTATCCTAATTTAATTGACGGGTTTCCGGCCATTAACATTTTGGCATATTCATTAGAAACCGTCATCGCCGAAAAGTTTCAAACAGTGATTGCAAGAGCGGAAGCCAATAGCAGGATGAAGGATTTCTACGACCTATACACCATTTTACAAGAAGGAAAATACGACAGTGTGGTATTAAGTGAGGCAATAAACGCTACATTTGAAAATCGCCAAACAGCCTATATGGATAATCACACCGTATTCAGTCTTGATTTTGCCAACAATACGGACTTAAACATACGATGGAATTCGTTTGTAAACAAACTAAGAATCCAACAAAAGCTGACATTTCCTGAAGTTGTATGTTTCCTACAAGCCAAACTCGAACCTTATTGGAAAATGCTAAAATAAATTAGGTGAGCGATGGTTGAGTCATAGGAAAAATATCCATACGTGCAACCGGTATGCTTCGGATGTTTACAGACACAAAATGCGGCGAGGGCACCGCGGCGGATGCCGCGATGCCCTCGCTTATGGTGGGATGACGGACTTTCAGAGCCGCGTCATTCGGGGGGTCTTACTTGGTGAGGGTGATGCTGTAAGGAACGTTGGTCAGATCGAGGGTGACATTGTATGTTCCGGCAGCAACGCTGATGTTGTCGCCACCAACGGTGAGGGCCTTGAGGTTGCCGCCGAGGTTGATGTCCCAGTTGTCGTTGCAACGAATCTTCCAGCCCTGGCCGTCGGCAACGGTGAGCTTGCCTTTCCAAACCATGGTCTCGCCTTCGCGAGTGAGGTTTTGCTGAGCGCCCCATCCGTTGAAGTCGCCGATAAGACCTACGGTCTCGATGGCGATGAGCTTGTAGGTGAGGGCGGAGATGTCTGCCGACAGGAAGTATACGCCCTTGGCTGCGTTGATGTTGGGTGCGTCACCGGCGGTGCTCAGGGTACCGGCTTCGGCGCCGATGCCGTAATTGGTACCGCTCCAGGATGCTTCGGAGCTGAGCTTGAATTCGCCGTCAAGAGCCAGGAATGCGCTGTAATTGCTTTCGCCGACCTTGGCAAAGGCCCATGCCGAAGCGGCCTGTGACCATCCGTTTTGGTTGCCGGGAGTGTAGAGCAGGTCAAAGACTTTGACAAACTCGTAGCTCTGGTTTTCCATATCGAGGGTCAGGCGGTATATGCCGGGGGTCTTGATGCAACCGGCGCCGCAGTCTTCGGTAGCCGTACGGGGCTTGAGGTTGCCTTCGAGGGCGCCGTCGCCGTTGACAGCCACGCCGAAGGATGCGTTGTCAGCGTCTACCCAGTTGCCGGTGTCTATGGTGCTTTGGGGCACGACTTTCCACCACCATCCGCTCTCGGCGTCAGCTGCGGAGATGACCACTTGCAGTGTGAAGATGGGGTCGTCGTAAACGTCTGCATCCGAGTGCTCGAAAGGTATTGCCTCGGCTACGCTCCATCCGTTGATGGTACCGAGCAGACCGTAGGAGGGTTCGATAACGATACCCAGGTCGAGGGGTGTAACGACGGTCTTGGTGTCGATGACGAAAGTCTTTTCGTCGCCAAAGCGTACCATCGATTTGCCTTTGACTGCGAATGCGGCTACGCGTACAAAGACTTCTTTGGCCTTGGCCGATTTGCCCATAACGCTTACATAAGTGTCTTCAAAGGCTTGGGGTGCCACTTGGAGTGTGGTACCTTTGAGTGTTACGTCGAAGTCGGCGCTGCGCTCAAAAGCTGCATCGCGACCCATGGTGCCGACAAATTTGAGCTCGTAGCCGGCGGGCAGGTTGTTGACGGCGGCGACAGAGCCCAGCACTATAGGCGTCTCTGACTGCAGGGCGGAAGTTACGTCGATGGCGGAAGCCACGGCGCCTTCAACCTTCAGGTCTTCGGCGTTCATGACGGGCAGCTGCGGATTCACCGTGGGTTCGGCATTGGTGCTCTCGTCGCACGAGGTGGCGACCAGTGCCAGTGCTGCCATAAGTATTACGCTTAATTTTTTCATTGTTCTAATGATGTGTTAAGTGTGTGGTTACTTGTTTCGAAGTCATCGCGCACCGCCGGGACGGCTGCGCCCCGGCGGGGTGCGGATGTGCTTCGTGACAGGTGGTTATTCCACAGATTTGATTATGAGTTTACATGTGTTCATATCGACGGTGATGTCCATCTTGCCGCCCGGCCAGCCGGGGAAGCTGAACGAGCCTTTGCCCTTGACGAGGGTGTAGTTGAACTCGCCGCTTGTGAAACCAAATTCTATGGGATTGTCTTCACCCTGGCTGCCCCACGAATCGGCATCCCAGCCGGTGAGGGCTGTATAGAAGCGGAATAAGGCTTTGCCTGCGGGGATTTCGAATACACCGTGGTAGATGTTCGAGCCGATGGCATCGGCGTCTTCGTAGAGTGCCCATTCTTTGTAGTGTTCGGCCTGCGTGTCATCCGGGCCTTTCCAGCCTTCGGGAGCACCTACGAGGTAGATCTTGCCGGGAGATTGGATTGCGCAATAGCCCTTGACCCGCTGCAAGCAGATGGTGTTGGAGATGATTGCGGAAGAGGGATACTGGGGAACGACGCCTACCACGCGGATGTACAGCGGGCGTGCAGGCTCGTCGGTATAGCTGTCTTCGTCGACTATGCCGCGAAGTTTGCATACGCCCATGGCTATTTCTTCAGCCGATACGGAGGCGTTGCAAGCGTTGTAGATTGTGGGAAGAGTGTAATAGTTGGCTGCAATGCCTTCTTCTTCGTTGGCTTCCACGAATGTTTCTTCGAGGCTGACCTGAATCGAGTAGTCGGCCGCGGCGGCAAAGCCCCAATCAGGCTGCGACCAGTCCAGGTCGACAGTTCCTTCGGGCGTCAGCTGGTAGTACTGCGAAGCCAGGGCGGGCGTATTGAGCTTGAAGTCCGTGGCCTTCTGGATACACGGCTCGGTATTCTGCTTACAGCTGCCCAGAGTGAGCACGGCCACCAGCGTTGCCATGAGAATTGATATCTTTTTCATTATCGTATTCTGTGTTTTAGCTGTTTAATATTGTTTGTACGGCTATATGCGTCTGATGGCTTACATTACTTGCCGTAACCGGTATTTTGCTCGTATTTCTGGAACGAGATGACCTTGCTCGGGATGGGGAAGAGGTTGAAGTGCGCATCGACTTCGCGGCCTTCGCGTACGCCGCCCTTCCAGTTCCATACATATCCGCCGCCGGCGTATTTGCCGAAGCGGACGAGGTCGGTACGGCGGATGTTTTCGCCGTAGAGTTCGCGCGAGCGTTCGGCCAGGATGTTGTCGGCTGTGAGCGAAGCTACGCCCCAAGTGGTTACACCTGCGCGTTCGCGGATGTAGTTGATGTACTTGAGAGCATCAGCTTGGTTGCCTACATTGCCTACTACGTTAGCCTCGACTGCGTTGAGGTAGATTTCGGCCAGACGAATAACGGTCCAGTCGGCATCGGCGAAGGCGCGTTCGCTGCCGTTGGGCGAGTTCTCGGTATCGATGTTGCCGAATTCGTCGTAAGCGTAGTTGGTGTATTTCAGAGGTGCATAGCCCTTGCCGAAACCGGCGTTGCCCATGATGGTGCTGTTGCCGATTTCGAAGCCGTCCTTGCTGGTTTTCCAAAGTTCGGCGCGTGCGTCGTTGGTAAAACCGTGGCCGTCAAACTCGAACTTTCTGGAGAGCTGCTCGCGAGCAACCATACAGGTCCATTGAGCATTGAGGTTGCAGTCGTTGATCGAGCTGATGCCGTCGTACGAGCCGCAGCATGCTGCGATAAAGAATGTCGAGCCGCCGTAAGCCTGCAGATTGATACCGTCTTGAGGTATTGTGAAGATTATCTCGTTGACACGCGAACCCTGTGCTGCATATTCCTTGTTATTGGCGCCGAAGAGTGCCTTGTAGGAGTCGGACAGACCGGAGTTGTCGAAGCCGGCACCCTGGTGATGGGCAATAATCTTCTGGCAGATGTTCCAGCACTTGTCGTATGCGGGCGTTCCGGTGAATACGCCGGCGTTGACGTAGAAGCGAGCCAGCAGGGCGTCAGCAGCTTCCTTGCCTACGTATCCGTAAGCGGGAGCGGTATAGCTGTCACCATATTCGGCAGAAACTTCTTCGAGGGTGCTTACGACCTTGTTGTACAGGTCGGCACGGCTGTATTGCACGGGAGCGGTACCGGCCTCGGTGGTTTCGTCTACATAACCGGCCGAGCCAAAGTCGCTGATGGCGTAGAAGTATGCCAGCGAGCGCAGGATTTTGGCCTGGCGGATGGCATCGTCAGCAGCAGCCTGGTCGCCATCGGGCAGATAGCTGCGGTACTGCTGGATGGTGCGGATAAACTCGTTGCAGAGGGCGATTTCGCCGTAGATACGGGAATATGCGGCATACATTACCTCGTTGTCGGGAGCGAAAGCCATGGTCACCAATTCGTAGTAACCGCCGTCATTGAACTGCAGCCACGAGAAGTGGTCGGTGGTGAGTTCTTCGAGGTTGAAGATGGTGCGGGTGAATGTGCCGGCACCGGCATCGCCGAAGCCGAGGATGGACTCACCGGCGCCCTTGTTACCTGCGGTAGCAAGACCCTGATAGCACTCGGCCAGCAGTCGGTCCATAGTGCCGCGCGGGTCGGCGGCAAACATCTTTTCGGGGGTGTCCTGGTTAGGATCTTTCGGCGGCACATCGAGGTCACCGGTGCAGGAGCTGAAACCTGCGGCCAACATCAAGGACAGTCCGAGGAAATATTTCGATACGTATTTCATAAGTCTTATCTATAGATGTGTTGTTGTTAGACTGGTGTGATTAGAAGGTGGCCACGACGCCGAGGGTCATGGTGATGGGCCGCGGGTATGCGTTGTTGTCCACGCCACTGAATACTTCGGGGTCTATGCCGGAGTACTTGGTGATGACGAAGGCATTCTGTACGGCTCCGTAGAGGCGCAGGCGCAGCTGATTCTTCAGCAGGTTGGGGAAGGTGTAGCCCACGGTGATGTTGTCGCAGCGCAGGAAGCCGGCGTTCTCCAGGAAGTAGTCGGAGCGCACCAGGTTGCTGACGCCCGCACCGCTGTTGAAGTAGAACTTGGAATCAAGAACGTTGTTGAGGATGTTGCCCTGGCCTTCGAGGTTGTAGAGGTTGATGGAACGGGCACGCATAGCGTTGTACACGTAGTTGCCGATGTTGGCGCGGAGTACGAAGCCGAAGTCCCAATTCTTGTACGAGAAGTTGTTGTTCCACGACAGGGTGACTTTCGGGTCACGGCTGTGCTTGTACACCAGGTCGGAGGCGTCAATCTTGCCGTCGTTGTTTTGGTCGACGTAGCAGTCGGGGATGGGATTGCCGTCGGGTCCGTATACCTGCTCAAACACGCGGAATGTGTATGCGGGCAGACCTACCTTATGGATTTCGATGGCGCCGGCATTCTCGGATGCGGGGTTGCCTTCGGCATCGAGGGTGAAGGACTTGTCTTCTTCGGCGCTACCGGTGAGCTCGGTAATCTTGTTTTTGTTCCAAGCGACGTTGAGGCCGGTGGTCCAAGTGAAGTCCTTGGTGACGATGGGTTTGGCGCCCAAAGTGAGTTCGACACCGAGGTTGCGCAGCGAGCCGATATTGCGAATCATGGCGTTGGTGGTGGTCATACCGGCGGGTACGGGCACGTAGGCCAGCAGGTCATCGGTATCACGCAGGTACCAGTCCAAAGCGGCGGTGACGCGGTTGTTGAGCCATGCCATATCGACACCGACGTTCCATGTGGTAGTGGTTTCCCATTTCAGCTTGGCATCGTAGGGGTTGGGATACAGGGGGTTGATCCATCCGCCGTTGTAGGGATAGAGAGTTCCGGGGTTGGAGATGGAGTATACGGGGGTATAGTTGTTGTATCCGCCCACAGCCTGCTGACCGGTCTTACCCCAGCCGAGGCGCAGCTTCATCTCGTTCATCTTGTCGCGGAGACCGTCAAAGAAGCTCATGTTGGAGAGCTTCCAGCCCAGAGCAACCGAGGGGAACAGACCCCAGCGGCAGTCCTTGGCAAAACGCGAGGTGGCATCGTCACGCAGAGTGAATGTCAGCAGGTAGGTGTCCTTGAAGGAGTAGTTGAAACGTCCGTAGAAGGACAGCAGATTCAGCTGGTTGCCGTCGTAATAGGTCTTGCGGTGGTCGAGGCCGAAGCTCTTGCCGATATATTGCTCGGTGGTGGGGTCGACATTCATGTTCCACATACCCACGGTGGGCATATAGTCAAGGGTGTAACCGAGGGTAGTGATTTCGGTATGGTTGCGTTTGTGGTAGTCGAAACGCTGCCAGGAGTAACCGGCCATTACATCAAACGAGGATTGGATGCTTTCTACTTCTTTCTTGTAGTTGGCGTAGAACTCGAGCATGGTGTTGCGTGCCAACTGGTACTGGTAGAAGTACTGGCCGGCGCCGTTGTTGTAGTTGGACTTCCAGGATTGCGGGCTGTTGGCCAGCGTGTAATCGCGTGTACGGCCCTGCATGATGTCGTAACCGAGGTTGAGGTTCAGTCGCAGTTCGGGGAGGAAGTGCAGAGCGTAGTCAATCATCAGGTTGCCGGTGGAGGCCCACATTTCGTCCTGCTTGTCGACGCCGTTGAGCATCGATACGGGGTTGTAGCTACCGTTGGTTTCGAGGCGTCCGTCGTTGTTGATCAGCGAGGTGTATCCGCCCAGATAGCTCAATCCGCTGTTGCCCAGAGTGCGGTAGTCGCTGTATACGGGCAGTGTGGGGTTGTAGATGAGTGCTGCGTAGATGGCGCCGGTGTCGGCTTTGTCGTCTACTACATAGCTGCCCTTGGCGTTGAGGGCAATCTTCAACTTGCCGTTGAAGAACTCGGGGGTGAGGTTGAAGCCCACGGTGGTACGCTGCATGCGCGAAGTCTTCAGGATACCGTTGTTGTCTGTATAGGAAACATTGAAGCGGTAGGGAAGCCAACGGGCTGCGCCACCTATGCTCAGGTTGTAGTCATGCGAGAAGGATGTGCGCAGGATTTCACGCTCCCAGTTGGTGGAGGCATCGCCCATCAGGTATATAGCATTCTGAGAGGCGTTCTCGTATATCAACTTGCGGAACTCGTCGCCGGTGGCCACGTCCCAAGTACGGCGAGCCGTATTGAGGTGGAAGTTGGCGCTGAAATTGACCTGCGGCTTGCCGGTCTTGCCTTTTTTTGTGGTGACGATAATCACACCATTGGAGGCACGGCTACCGTAGATGGCCGTTGCGGAAGCGTCCTTGAGGATGGTGAGGCTCTCGATGTTCTCGGGAGCTATCATCGACAAGGGGCTCAGCGAACCATAGGAGTTGTTCATAGGCACTCCGTCGATTACAATCAGAGGGTCATTGGAGGCATTGAGCGACGCGCCGCCACGTATGCGGATGCTGGCGCCGGCTCCGGGGTTACCGCCGTCGGTGGTAACTACCACGCCGGGGCTTGCGCCTACCAGCAGGTCGTTGGCGTTAGTGGCAAGTCCGGCCTCTATTTCGTCGGGCTTGACAACGGATACGCTACCGGTGGCATCTTGTTTCTTCACTGTACCATAACCTACAACGACGAGGTCTTGCAGGACTTCGGTGTCGGATGTGAGGTTGATGGTAATGTTGGTGCGGCCGTTCAGGGCCACTTCCTGTGTCTTGCATCCTACGTAGGTGACTACGAGGGTAGCGTTGGGAGCGGCGACAATGCGGAAATTGCCGTCTACATCGGTGGCAGCGCCCTTGGTCTGTCCTTTGACGGTGACGGATGCGCCCACGGCGGGATCGTTGTCAGCGTCGTAGACGGTACCGGTCACCGTCACGTTCTGTGCCAAAGCCGGGAAGGCCATCATCAATGCCATTACAATGACGAGCCATGCCTTCCGATTCATTTGAAAACAAATGTTCTTCATGCAACAATTTTTGAGTGGTTTGACTTTATTTAATTAGTTATTATATTGTTTCTCAATAGAATATCGCGCACATCTTAACAAGCGGAACGGCTTTTGCTCTTTTCGTGCAATCTCTCCGACAAACGGAGACCGTGGCCTTGTAAGTGACGCCTCTCGGGCTGTTATGTGGGAGCACTGTGCTTTTCGGTGGCTCCGTAGACGAAGGTGGCAGCGGGGGCGACTACAATCCGGCAACAACTTCCCTGCCTCTGCATCCGGGGGAGGGAGGAAACCACATACTTGCGACAGCGACAATGGTGCTTCAGTTACGAACCTGCGTGCCGATATCTCATCAATAAGTTTCTGTTTTTCAATAGTTACAAGTAAGTACGTGGCATCTCGTGCCGTGTTTCGCGAAAGCCTTCGTCTGTCTTTATAGGGCTTTGCGTAATGTTTTATCGTGCAAAGAAAGCACTTTTTTTCCATTCGCTAATGCTTTTTATCTAAGAATTATTCGCTTACGTCGCGTTTTTAACCAAATTTAACCCTTCGCACCCTCGCATGTAATCTCCGCGAACAACATCTACGCAAACTTCTTAGAAATTTTTGTTCATAAATCTAAAATAGCTCTAAAATCCAAATAAAAACGCTATCTTTGCAGAAAAACGGATGCACATTAGCGGCAGCCCCATCTGCCTGATATACGGCCTCCCCTTTCCCGTCAATGACAAAACGAGTTTATATTATTTTTCACACAATCCATTTTCACATAATCCATTTTCACACAATCCATAAAACACAATCTCTATGAACAAACTTTGCTCCGTAGTGATGGCAGCGGTTATGCTGGCATCCGCATCAAACGCCAAGGCTTACGATTTTGCTTCGGGTCAACTATTCTACAATGTGCTTTCCGAAACGGACGGTACGGTCGAAGTCACTCAAAACGAAAGCGGTACATATTCCGGCGACATCATCATCCCGGATGTCGCGGCCTATAACGGCAAGACATACATTGTCACACGTATAGGCGACTCGGCCTTCAAGCAGAGCGACATAACCTCGCTGCGCTGCGGCAACAACCTGACGCACCTCAGCGCATGGAGTCTTAGCAGCTGCACAAAACTCAAATCGCTATACATATCCAAAAGCGTGACCAATATCGAAGCCGATGCCGCCGCCGGCTGCTCCGTACTGCGAAACCTTGTCTTCGAGCCCGGATGTAAGGCCGTAATAGGCTCGCGTGCCTTTGCCGACTGTCCCAAGTTTGTATGCCTGCTTTTACCGACTACCGTAACCTGCGAGGCCCAAGCTTTCAGCAGTTCGGCTTGTGCCGTCGAGTTTGTCGGCGATCTCAAGTCCCTCAACAACGGCGTATTTGCCAATGTCTTTCCGGCTTACGTTATGCTCGGCTCAGTCAAACCGCCTACAATAGGAAAGGTAAAACCGTTTGACAGCAAGGCCAAATATTTCTCCACACTGTACGTGCCACGCGGAAGCCTGGCCGCATACAAGGCTGACACATACTGGGGCACATTTTCCGAAATCTACGAGAAACCTCTCGAACTGGCAGTCAACGGCTCGGCCGAACGTGTAATCTCGACAAACGTGAACGCCGCCCTCGCCACGCGCCTCACCTTCGATGCAAGACAGGACGATTTCAAGCCCTCAAATCTGGGAGTATACACCGATGACTCCGACATCGTCAAAATCGAATACGTCTCCACCGACGAGGATGGCAGCATAAATTACAATATCACGGGTCTCAAAGACGGCATCGCAAAAGTCTCCTTCCTCTACTACAACACTAACGGACTTACAGTTACATACATCTGCTACGTATGCGTAGGCCAATTCGCCGCCGTACACGATGTTACCGCCGAAACCGCCGAGCCGGCTGCATACGGGGTCTACAACCTCAGCGGCGTCAAGGTGGCCGACGGCATGTCCAAAGACGCCGTCAATACACTGCCGCGCGGCTTCTATATCCTTGTATCTCCGCAAGGTAGCACAAAGCACATAGTACGCTGACGTCCGAACATCACTTTCAGAGACCTCATAATCCATACAGCCGGGGCTGTGACGCAATGGCACGCGTCACAGCTCCGGCTGTTTTGGTATATAGGCAGGGACAAGCTCCTGCTTGTTCAAACCCCAAGGACGATAGCTGGGTCTATGTTTAGACGCCGGCTAATCTCGCGAGCCTGCGCAAGTGTGGGTTGCTTCTTCCCCGACAAAACCTCACTAACACGTGACGTGCTAATACCGAGAAGGCCTGAAAGCGCAAGCTGGTTCAATCCCATCTCATACATACGAAGTTTTATAACATCGATAAGCGATGGCTTTCCTATCGGATAGTGCAGTTCTTCGTATTCCTCAATAAGAGAGGATATGAGGTTGAGTTCTATATAGTATGGGTCATCAACCGGAGTCTTGTCATTTACAAGCGGCAACAGCTCGTCGACCTTGCGGCACGCCCATTCGTACTGAGCTTCGTTCTCTATTTTAGCCTTACTTTCCATATCTTATAACTATATTGTTGATGCGTTGATTTTATCGTATTCTGCGCGAGTACCAACAAACCTTATATAGACCTTGCCGGGGATAAAGTGAATTACTACAATCAAGCGAAAGTCGTTCCCCTTTATATTAAACACATAATGCCGGTTTCCGACACTGTCTACACTATTGAACGTGTTCTTGATGTCGGCAAAGCAAGTCCAGTTGCTCGCTTTTGTTCTCGTAAACCATTCTTCCAAAGCCACTTTAGACAGAGGGTGGTCTTGATAATAGTCTGTCAACTTCTTCCGAGAAATAATATGCATAGCTTTTTGCTTGTTTATTCGATTATATTACTGTCCGCTAAACCATAAAACATCTTGTCCAACCTCTTGAAACATAGAAGTTGGACTTATTTGTATGCGTGGACAAGCCCCCTTAGTCTATTTCCTCCCTTTCCGGAGGTGGGTTTGTTGCCTCTACCAGCATTCTTTTGAGGTCTGCTTCTGGATTGTTGAAGAAGTTTTCGAGATTCAGGTAATACATCAGAACAATTCTGACTATTGTAGCCAGTCCCGAGAAGTTCCAACGCCTTTGCAATGTGCTTTGTAGGACTGAGAGCAGCAGATTTGCAATGAGCGTGACCCATATCTGTATCTTTATGACATTGGCGCTTGTCTTCTTCAAAAAAGAAAAGTATTGCGGCAGTACCCGGCAGGAGTACCCCGGTACTTAGGTCTGAATACCACAGTACTCCTGCAGGATTACAGGTGTAATACCCGAAGTAGTACTGCTGTAATAATAGTAAAAGTACTGGTGTATGCCAAGTATGCGTACTCTTGTCAACGGTAAGGATATAGCTACCGTCTTTCAAGGATTCTGAAGTGGCACGTCGGATATATGGCAGACAATTCACCTTCTGCCATATGGCCATCGGCCTACCTGAGAAATGAGTGATGCCCAACTTGTCGGCTAAGGTCTTGCTAACTTCCCGGTAGTGGCATAGTGTTGAATATTGTTTAGGTCATAATGTCAGTGTATTAACGCCTATTTTACTTTGAAGTCATACATTTTTCCATAGTCTCTCAGGATAGCCAGACGAAGTGACTTTTCACTGAGGTTGTAGAGGCATGACCATTGTGTCTGAGATGTGATATTTGTCAAGTCGGCCGGCTGTGAAACGTCAGACAGCAGCGACATGGCATCATCGGAACTCAGCTCGTAGTTGTTCTCGGCGAGCTTGTTTCTTATCTTCCAATAGCGCTCCTTGCCATGGTTGGAACCCCAGCCGTCATTGGTGCCTACCATCGTAGGTGAAACATAGAAGTTGGTGACGCAACGCAGCGTGTCATTGCCTGTCAGCTTTTCCATAACAGTAGGAATTTTTTCGCCCCTTTTGAGAGTATATTCCACAATGGCATAGTCGCCTGTGGCATCAGCCATGAAATAATGGTAGTTGCTGTTTCCGGCGCCTTTCATATTCATATCGTAATTTTTAAGCATGGCCACGGCTTCCTTGACGGTGGACGCACGGTCGAGCAACATACGTATTGCTGTCGTTGTGCCTATGCGTGGTTTACCTGTGTTCTGCTGTGTCTGATTCTCTTTCAGCGCAAGGACGCCTATGGCAAAGCCGTCTTCGTTGATACCGTCGAGGGCAGCGTAGGGCAATCCCATCAGCAGGGAGAGGTCGGTTTCGCCATCAGTATAAAATCCCTGACCGTAACCTAATTGCATGGCATCCACCATGGAGATGGATTTCTTTCCACCCGGAGGAGCGGTGTGAACAAGAATAGCCGCTATCGACTTGTAGCTCTTTTTGTCTTCAGTGGCATGACAAAAGTCGTAGTTGCGACCCATCAGGAATTTGCCGCTCTGGGGATCGGGCACTGCAAAGGCACTGCATCCCGCGTCGAGCGAAACCTTCGCTTTGCTTTGGGGAAGACTGTCGTAAAGCAGATAGGCAACGTAGTTGAATAGTTGTTCGGTTTCTGTGTAACCGGACTTCAATACATCATCGAGTTTATAGTCGACAGTGTAATCGATTTCGTACAAGCGTCCGCTGCCATCCACATCTTTCATAGAGCGCAACATGGCCAGTTTGCCCTCATCTTTGATAAAGGTGGCAGGGTTCTCTTCGGGCTCTTTCGGTGGTGCATCGTTATCATCGCTGCACGAAGCAAGCAAAAGGATGAAAAGCACAGTAGCCACAGACACAAACAGGCGGGTTAACAGTGTGCCGGGCTGTGCGGTGATAAGTTCTTGATTCGTTGTCATAGGTATAAAAAGTTAAAAGTTAGATGAATAGTCACGGCAAAGATATGAAAAAAAATATGATTTGATGATGATGACATGGTTTTCTCCTATTAATTTTAATTAAAAAGCAAATAATTGACGTTAGGACAAAGATGAGGCTTGCGAAATGCTCATAAAACGTCTTTTTTTTATTGGTGTCCGGTAAATGTGTTTACTCGGCTATTTTGAGTGATTTTATGCATTGACAAGCCCCCTGTTTCAGTATTTGTATCGGCTGTCCGAGGAAAATGTTCTTCTTTCGCAAGGTATGCATAGACAAGGATGCCATATTTGCCCAATTTAAGCTCTTCTAATGGACTTATATCTCACAATAAAGCCCCTACACATTCAATATATCGGCTGTCCGAGGAAAATAAAAAGCCAAATAGGGCTTGAAAGTTTTAGCGGACACCAATAATTCGATTACAAAATTAGGAATAATTTTCCAAAACAACAAAGAAGCCGTGGTTTAGGCTTCACCCCACTCATACGCAGGCAGGGACGCTCCCCATTTTCACGGGATGCGCCCCTGCCTTAGCTTTGTTCGACAGCGCGAAGATGCTATGTCGGACTTACTTCTTCTTGAAGTAGTCGTTGTAGATTTTGATGCCGAAGATTATAGCCGAGCATACGGCGGTGATGACATTGGTGACCACCAGCGGCCAATTGCTAATCATTATACCCTGCACGACAAAGAATATAGAGCCGAGGCCCATCATACAGAAGGTGGCCATGGCTATGCCGTCGGTGTAGCGCGTGCGCATGGTGGTAATAGCCTGCGGCATATAGCCGAAAATCATGCAGATTGCGGCCAGGCTGCCGAAGATGTTGTCCGGAGTGAACATTGCGGATATTGTTTCCATTGTGGTGTATATGTTGATAGGTTTTTTAGATGTGTCACATGGCATTAGGCTTGATGTGACAAGTACAATTTTATATGATTATTTCTCAGTATAATATTATCGTGATACTTCCGCGCCTGTTTCGCCGAGAGGCTTGACAATGGGGAGGCTCGGTAGGAACTTGCCGGCCTCAACGCATCGCTACCCTACCCGGGGTTGCCCGAAAAACATTCCGAGGGCGGTGCCTTTCGAAGCATCGCCCTCGGGGTGGGATAGTGTTACTTATCCTTGGGACCTACTGCGGTCCGGGGGAAGTATGTCTGTGGTGTCTTATTTTACAAGAACCTTGGAGGCTTTTTCGCCGACAACCTTGATGTAGAGGCCGTTTGCGGGGTTGGCCACGCGTACGCCCTGGAGGTTGTAGTATACGGGAGCTACCTCGTCATCAGCTGCAATGACATCGTTTACGCCCTGAGTTTTGCTAACGGTGAACATAGCTGCAAGGCAGTTGTTGTTGTTGGCGCCGTACCATTGGTAGATTTCAACTTTTTCTACTTCGCCTGCTTCATTATAGACGGGGCGGGCATTGTACGAGCCAAAGCTCTGTCCACCGGTTTCGCATGCTACGGGAACACCGCCGTCGTTTACGGAGTTGAAGATTGTATTGCCGTCTTCGTCAGCGATTTCGAAAGCATTTTCGTGGTTCTTGGTCATCACGACGGGGTTGATGGAATAAGATTTATCACCAATAGTGAATACGTCAAAGCCTTCAGTGCCGCTGGTTTTTGTCGCAGGTGCGCCAAATGTCAACCATTCGGAGCCTTCGTAGAAATATATCTTCTGGTTGCTGCGGTTACGAACAGCAAAACCGGACTTGCGTACATCATCGCCCATACCTAAGAGAGTATCGAAGTCAAAGAGCGGCTGTGCGCACGCGCTGGTATTCATAGCTACAATTGCGGGTTCGGACATCAGGTAGGAGAGATCGCCCATAGCCTGAGCGCCGTTCTGTACGAAGATGGTTGTGACTGTGGATGCACCGTTCATTGTGATAAAGAAGAACGCGCCGTCTTCTGACAGGAGGTTACCGGCAACACGACCGAGTTGGTCTACACGAGCGGCTGCCAAACCTGCATTCTCTGTATTGATATCAAGATTCAACGCTGTCTGAGACTTGTCTGCTGCGCTGATAATGACGAAGTTAGAACCGGATACCGCACCGGGGAAGCCGGTGTTTACAAGCACGTTGCCTGCGTCATCGATAGCGATACCTGTACCGAGACCTTCTACGGTTGCGTATTCTTCGACATTGCCGTCTTTGTCAATGGTCATCACCTTGCCGGGACCCTCGGGGTTCTTGACGTTGAAGTACACCTTGCCACCGAAACCGGCACCGAAGCGGCTATTGTTACGATCTGTCGTGTAGGTCTTGTACCAGTCGGTCTTGACAGTGACTGTTTCCGCTGCTATGGCGGGAGCGGCAACGGCTACGACAGCTGCTGCCAGCATAATGTTGCGTAAAGATAATTTCATACTGTGAAATTGAGATTAGTTATTAGATATAGAATTGTTGTTTTCTGTTTATAGGGTATAATTGCGCGTCAATCAAACGATTAAGGGCCGATGCGGAGGCATCCGGCGGCCTGTCGCGCAATATTTGCTGTAAAGTTAGTCATTATTTTGCGCTCGGGAATGACCGCAATCCTAAAAAAGCCGCAATTTAACTATTTTTAGTAATTTAGTTGTCAAACACTGCCTCCTTCGCGCCTTGATTAGGATTGCTATGCCCCACCCTTGCGCCGTGCGACTACGGGTGCGGTCTTGGCGGCGCGGCGCGTCAGCACCAGGCCTATGGCGGTCAGCGCCACACTGGCGCCTACCAATATATATGACAGCGCTGTATCGCCCGTACCCAAGACATTGATGTCGGCGGCCCCGGTACAATGTCGTGATATTATATATATGGTATTATTGAGCACGTGCATCACTATCGGCAGCCACAGCGAGCCGCTCCATAGCAGCAGATAGCCGAAGAATGCGCCCAAGAGCAGACGCGGCACAAATCCGAAGACCTGCATGTGCATGGCGCTGAACAGCGCCGCAGCCACCCATATCGCCACTCCGGCGTGCCAACGACAGCCGACAAAGAGTCGTTGGACCATACCTCTGAAGAATAATTCTTCGCTGAATCCGGCAAGGACGGCGACAATAAGCAGATTCATCACCAGCGACCCGATGTCCGTGCCGCCAAGCATGGCCTCGGTGGTGCGTGCCGCCGTTTCTTCGAGTTGGCGCAAGGATGCGGCTATACCCTCGGGCAGCGGCAGCGAAGCATTGGCTTCTATCACCCAATTCATGGCCGGGATACTGACAATCATGGTCAACGCAGCCAAGCATACGGCTCGCCACCGCGGACGACTGTCCACAGCCAGGAAACGTGCGGGCAGACGCGTCAGCAGTACGGCCACGATGACCGCCGGCAGCACAAACAGCAGCATATCCTGCATTACGGCGGCTATGCGCAGCATCCGTATATTATCTGCGCCAAAGGCGCCACGCATCAGCTGCAAGGCCAGCCCCGTAACCACATAAAAAAGCACGGTGACGCATACGGCCAGCATCAATCGGCGGCCGGGCGTCAGCGACAGTGTCGGCACGGATGTCTTATTTGTCTTCATATTATGTTGTATTGTTTTCTTGATTGTATGGCCGGTAGGCTATTATAGCTGTTATAGCTATTATGGCTAATATAGCTGTTATGCTATCAGGAGGTATATATTATGGCTGTTATGCTATCAGGAGGCATAGAAGTTGCGGTGGACGATGCGGCGGATGGCCAGGGCATTGGCGCAGGTCAGCAGCGCGACGATGACCACGCCGGCGCATATCGCAGCCCATGGGCCGGAGGAAGCCATGCCGATGTCGGCAAGGCGGGGCGACCACCAGGACGCGGCGGTCAGCGCGGCGGTCAGCGACAGCACAAGCACTCCGGCATTCACCGCGCCTATCAGCAGATAGTACGGGCGTGCAACCTGCCCGGGCGAGTAGCCTAACAGCATCAGGTCATGCAACTTTTGCTTATTCTTTTGCAGCAGCAAGTATATGCTGAGCATCAGTATAAAGAAGGCTAACAGCGAGATGATTATACCCACGGTAAGGACAATGGTGGTGACCACGCGCAGGAAGTATGCAGCCTTGGAGTTGTCGGCCTTGTCGCCGGCTATTTCGTAGCCGTGGCGTTTGATATATTTGGCTATGGCCGGGTCGCCGGCTGTATTGGCTTCGATAATCAGGCGCGAGGGATTGCGGCGGTCGCCGGGGGCGGCATAGCGCTCGTTGGCCCAGTCAAGGAAGGACTGCGGCACGGCTATGGTGTTAAGGCGCGACGAAAACCCGACGATACGTGCCGGCAGCGTTTCGTGCAAGCCGTTGCCGCTCAGCGTCATAGTCATAGGCACGGTGCCTATAAGACCCTCGGAAAGCTGGGGCATGTTGCGCGTGGTGGCAAAACCGAAGTTGTACAGCGTCAAGTAGTCCTTGGACATTATCACCGGAATGACGGGATTAGCCGGATCAAAGGACCAGTCCTTGGGATTTATATCGAGGAATTGGTCGGGAATGGCTTCGAAAAACAGGTATGTAGACATGCGTCGTCCGCCCATTTCGATGGCTGCCATCACGGAGAAATCGGCGCCGGTGAATTGTCCGACACGTCGCGTCCACGATTGGCGTTCTATGTTCTTTATCTCATCGGGCGAGAAGGATGTGTCGCCGCCGGCGCCCACGGTATTGAGGGCGCTGACTTTCTTGGAGATAATGACGTAGTCTTTGCTCAGAAACGAGTCTTCGCCGCTGATGGCCTCAGAGGTGTCGCCGTAGAATTGTACGGCGGCGATGATAATGCTCAGGCCCACGAGGTTGGCGATGGCGTAACCCACTATCTGCGACACCGAGATATTGCGGCGCAGGAGTTTCCAAACGTTGTTACTCATAGCTTTATGGTGTTGATGGCGGGGGCTGTATCGATGTCTGGAAGCAGCAAGGGATTGCCCACGGAGGTGGTGATGACGGCGGCCTTAGCCTCGCGTGCGGCTTGCGCGATGATGGCGGCTACAATAAGGTTGTTGCGGCGGTCAAGGTGGCTCACCGGCTCATCAAGTATAAGGAAATCAAAAGGTTGGCACAGGGCACGAACTATGGCTACACGCTGTTGCTGGCCTATGGAGAGCAGCGCGGCCGGCGTATCGGCCTTGTGCTCTATCTCGAGGGCTTCGAGGCGCTGACGTATCTCGGCTTCGGAGCAGGCGTCGGTCAGGCGGTTTTTGATTTGTATATTTTCCATAGCCGTCAGCTCGGGGAAGAGGCGCATTTCCTGAGGCAGCAGGGCTATATGGCGGCGGCGAATGTCGCACCACTCGCCCACGGATAGGGAGGCCAAGTCGCGGTCGTCAAAGTATATATGCCCCGAGTAGTCGCGGCGGTTGCCGTATATAAAGGAGCATAGCGACGACTTGCCCGTGCCGCTTTCGGCCTCCACGAGGTACGCTCCGGCATCGCGGTGCAGTGTCAGGCTGTGCAACCATACCTGCGAGTCGCGCACGGGGCTGTCGTGCTCGCTGCCGGCGAAAACTCGCGGCAGCACATTTTCGAGCTTGATTGTTTCGATTCGTTTCATTGTCAGTGTTTTATTCGTCCGACTGTTCGTCGTCGGCATCATCGTCCTCGCCGCGAGTCATCATCAAAAGTCGGTGTAAATCCGTGCCGTGCAGCGTCACGACAAAACCGTCCCGACGCACAACGGCTTCCACTCCGTCCAGACGCACGATGCCTTCTGATATCGGGGCTATTGCCAATGCCATAAGCACGTCTGCATCCTTATCGGGCGTAATTGTCGGTGTCGGAGCAAAGCCGCCGAAATCAGTCGGAATAAAGTCCACGGCTATTTTCAGCTGCATCAGAGTGTCTCCGAGAGCCTCGACGTGTACCTTGCCTTGATGTCCGAAGCGTTGTATCATCGAGGCCATGCGGCGCGTAGTCGCAGCGGCGCCGCCTTCGGCATAGGGCATGGACACGCGTACCACGGCAGCAGCGCCCTCCTTTTCGAGGGTGGCACGCAGCGTGCCGCAGACATCGCGCAGGATGTCGGAGACAGCCGCACAGGCCAGTTTTTCTTTGACGCCCAAGTGGGGCTGCAAGTATTGGGAGACAGCACGGATCATAGTTCCGCGGCGCAGCCCGACGGCAACGGCGGCGCACGCCTGCCGGTCGGACATCGGCCCGTCGAGAGGTTGTGCGTATTCGCTGAGGTCATATACGACACCGGCGCTGTCGCGCAACTCGCCGCGTATCACCGTCTCGTTTTCTTTATCCGAGACCGTGGCTGTGAGATATTTATCGTCGATGCTCAGTGCCATGACTATGCTCGAACAAGACTTCAACTTCTCGCGCACGGGTTGCGGCAGTGCTCCGCCGGCATCCGGTATCGAGGATACAATGTGTACAGCCTCGGCGACATCCGTCACCGAAGGCACAAGCCATGCGAAGCGTCCGCCGATGATGACTGTGCCGCCCGAGGCGACGCATACGCGCCCGGGCATAGCATCGCGTCCCAAGTCCACACGTTCCCAATCGGCAGTGGCATCCTCGGCCACAGCCACATCGGAGATGGCCGTAACAAGAACATCGCGGCTGTCGGAAGGATGCACAAGAACCACCACGTCGGAGGCACTCAAGCGGCATACGCGGCCAAAGAGGTCGCCGACATCGCCGCCGAGGCCGCAGACGTCACCGGCCTGCCGCCACGGCATTGTCGCGGCGGAAGCTCCGCCGGGTATTGCAGCCAAAACATCGTCTATGGTGCCCTTCTGGATGCCGCTATCGCATGATGATACCGACAGTAGCATCATCGCCACTGCCGGTATCAGCATACATTGACGCACTATATTCATTTGCCCCAATGTGTAAGTATCGTTTTACTTGCTCGAGCCGAAGACTCCTACTATATTATCGTAGATGCTTCCCTTGGTTTCGGTCAGTGCCAATTCGGCGCTGCATGTGCCGCCGCCCTTGGGCGCGTCTACCACGAAGCTGACGCCGAAGGGTATTTCCAGCCCGGAGTATTTCTTCAAGTCGCTTTTGGTGAGGGCAAATTGGAATTCACCGGCCTTGCCTTCAAACTCGCCGACTTTGAAAGAATTGGATTGCTTGGAAATGGGGGCGTTGGACACTACCAAGACGTTGCCTTCTTGCTTGACATACAGCTTGCCGTAAGTAATCTTAGGCTGCGACACGTAATCATCACCGTAGAAGTCGGGCTCGGAGTACTCATAGTCAAAATCATCGTAGGAATACTTCACGGGGATATTCAGCACCATTTCGTTGCCGGTGACGACGGCCGAATCCGTTGCAGCGGCCAGTAAAGCAATCATGTCTTTGGCCTTGGTGGCGTTGTCGTCCTTAAGTTTGGCGGACACGACGAAGTGCCAGTTGTCATACTGAGGATCAGTGAATGAGCCGAGGCCGTTCAGCGGTCCGGCAGCGCCCATGACGGAACCTCCGTCGAAGAGATCGTAGATAGCTTGCAGTTGCTCTAACACTTGACTGCTCATTCCGGGCAATACACCTAAGCCCTGCGCCATATTCTTGGTACTGCCGACGCCGACGCCGAAGGCCATGATGTCCTTGGGCGAAGCGTAAGCCAGCAGGGAGGCATCGAAGCTGCCCGTCTGAGGCATAGTCTTGATTTTGCCGTCAGCGTCCATAAATTCGCCGCCCATAGTAATTCGGGGACCGTCAGCATCCAGGTGGTAGCCCAGGAAGCCCTTGGTAAGGTATTCCATGGAAGGCAAGCTGTTAAATCCGTAGGGCATATAGTCCATAAGCATATTGCCCACCTTCTTGCCGTCTATCAGCATATTGAAGATGCGGTTCTGTGTCATGTAGTCCAGTTTCCAGTCGGCCAGCGGGCTTTCCTTGGCGTTGTCGCGCCATTCGTCGATGGTGGAAGCTGCCTTGGATTGTTTAACCAGAGAGCCGTTCTTGATAGCCAAGAAGCCCAAATTGTCTTTGAGGGCTATCACATGGCGTTTGTCACCGAAAGTGGTGTAATCGCCGTCCTTGTCGACTTCAAGGGTTTCGTCATCCTCTGCATCTTTCATCGATTTGCAGAACGTGTCTATGTCCGTGACCGAAAAAATCACCAACACCGACATTTTTTCGCCCTTGCCGCGTACACCGACTACGACGTTATTCCAGTCTATACCCTTGAATTCGAGTAGCTTGTTCATGTCTTTGTCGTAAGACGCAAGTTGGGACAGCTCGTCGGACAGCTCGATTTGTCCGTCGGAATTGGTCTTGCAGTTGAGCTGTTCGAGGACGCGTTCAACATCGCCGGACATCACCATCATGCAGTCGTCGGGGATGTATTCCTTGATTTTGTTCGACACCGAAGATGAGTTGCCGCACGAGGCAAGCGTCATCACAGCGGCGCATACCAGTGCCACCGGAGAGAGAATTTTTTTGAATGTCATATTACTTATATATTTAGATGTTTAATTTCGTGTATTATATCGCGCCGTGGCGTCTTGCCGTGGCGTCTCGAGGGTCTTGGCTGTCGTGTCTCGAGGGTCTTGGCTGTCACAGACGCTGCGGCCGTATTTCTTATTCCTTGACGGCTTTGAAGCTCATATCAAGACCCTTGACCGAATGGGTCAATGCGCCCACGGAGATGAAATCGACGCCGCACTCGCCGTAGCCGCGCAGGGTGTCATAGGTGATGCCGCCCGAGGACTCGATTTCGACATGGCGGCCTTTTTGGTTGGCGCGTATGTGCTTGACGGCCTCGCGTGTACGTTCGATGCTGAAGTTGTCGAGCATAATGCGGTCCACATCGGCGGCCAGGGCTTGGTCGATTTCGTCGAGGTTGCGCACTTCGACTTCGATTTTCAGGTCTTTGCCGTTGTCCTTGCACCATTTTTTGGCGGCAGCCACGGCCTGCGGTATTCCGCCGGCAAAATCTACGTGGTTGTCCTTGATGAGAATCATGTCAAAGAGCCCGATGCGGTGGTTGGTGCCGCCGCCGATGCGCACGGCTTCTTTTTCGAGCATACGCATTCCGGGTGTGGTCTTGCGCGTATCCAGTACGCGAGCGCCGGTGCCTTCGAGCAGCGCCTGGTAGCGTGCGGTGGTGGTTGCGATGCCGGACATACGCTGCATGATATTGAGCATAATGCGCTCGGTCTGCAGCAGCGAGCGTACGCGTCCGGTGACGCGGAAGGCGATGTCGCCGGGCTTGACGTGCGCCCCGTCGTGTATGTACTCTTCCATACGCAATTCGGGGTCGAAGCGTTGGAATACCTTGCGTGCAATTTCCACTCCGGCCAGTATGCCTGGTTCTTTGACGATAAGCTGTTGCGTGCCGGTTTCGTCAGCCGGGATTGTGCTCAGGGTGGTGGCATCGCCGTCACCGACATCCTCGGCAAAGGCGAGGGCCAACAGGTCGTCTATAAGTTGGTCTTTGGTCTTCATTATCTGTATCTTAGGTATAATTGCTGTAAGCATGTGCCTGACGACACCTGCTGTTTTCGGTCTACACGGAGCATCTCCGCCAAGTATTGTCTTATGGTGCTATTGTTCTCGCGATAAGATTACCACACTGCAACCGAGTCCACTGCGGCCACTTCTTCCACAGCGGCCGAGTCCGCGGCCACGGCTTCATCGGCGCCCTTGTCGTAGCGGGCGTCCATGGCGGTGTTCAGAAATTCGCCTATGTCTGCATCATTGACTCCCGGGACTTCGTCGGTTTCGACTGCCGACAGGGGCTCGGAGTCGCTCTTGTCGTCATTACCAAAAAGCAGTAATGCGACCACGGCGCCGACGGCTATGACGGCCACGGCTATGACCGCATATATCCACGTCTTGCCGCGGCGCGGCCCGTTGCCGCCGGGCGCGGGCGCGGGAGTCGGCCCCGGCACGGGAGTGCCTATGCGTATTGTTGCTTCTCTGTCGTCCGCGCCTATGAGGCGTGTACGTGTGTCATCTTTTTCGGCATTGATGCCGGAATTGCTGTCTTGCATGTCCGTGTATTTTTATCGTACCACAGACAGTGGCCGCCGATGACGGCGACCGCTATCCGTTGAAATAACTTATTTCTTGGTTTTGGAGGCATCCAGCTGATGCAGCAGCTCTTCGACGGCGCGATGCAGCTGCTGATCCTCGCCGGTGACGATGACTGCCGGGTCATTGGCCACGCGTACATCGGGCTCGAGCTGGCTGTTTTCGAGGAAGGTGCCTTCGGCGGTGCGGTATCCGATTACGGGGATGCCGTATACCAGCGAGGGGTCTTGCATGGTGACCCAGTTGACCGAGGTCATCGTGCCGGGTACGGGCATACCCACGAGTTTGCCTATGCCTTGGTGCTTGTACACCCAGGGGGTGCCGTGGGCGTTGCTGTAGCATGCCTCGCACATCAGCATAATCGAGGGTTTGTTCCAGCGGCGCGACGGCATATCGCAGGTTTCGATGCCGCGTATTTCCTGCGTGAGGTATTTCTTGCCGCTGAAGAACACTTCGACGTCTTCGTGCAGACGACCGCCGCCGTTCCAGCGCACATCAATGACGATGCCTTCGCGATTGTTGTACTTGCCCAGGACATCGCTGTACACGGTGCGGAACGAACTGTCATCCATGCTTTCGATATGGACGTATCCGAGGCGGCCGTTGCTCCAACGGTCTACATCGGCGGCACGCTGACGTACCCAGCGGTTGTACATCAGGCCGTTGTGTGCCGATGCGGATATGGGCAGCACCACTTCGTCCCAGCGTTGTCCGCTATTGGGGTCGTAGATGCTTACCAGTGTCTTCTTGCCGGAGATGTCGGTGAGAAGTACGGAGGCATCGGCGGTGGGAGTAATTTCCTCGCCGTTGATTTTTTCGATAATCATTCCGGGTGTCAGCATGGATGCTGCACGGTCAAAGGGGCCATTCTTGAGCACCTCGGCCACGCGCAATCCCTTGCCGGTGTAGGACATATCGTAGAGCAGACCCAGCGAGGCCGTGCGGTCGCCCGAAGCGGAGCTGCCGCTGTAGCGTCCGCCGGTATGGCTGACGTTGAGTTCGCCCAGCAGTTCGCTCAGCATCTCGGCATAGTCGTAGTTGTTGTTGATATAGGGCAGGAAGCGGCGGTAGTGCGCGGTGAGGTTTTTCCAGTCTACACCGTGCATATCGGCTACATAGAAGCGCTGCCCTACTTCGCGTACCATATTGTCGAACATGGCCGTGCGCTCGGCGGCGTGGTCGAGCGGCATGGTGGCGCTATAGCTTATGGACGTTAATTTGTCGCTCTTGGGGTCGAGTTTGCGCATGGACGAGCCCAGCACAAAGAGGGTCTTGCCGTCCTTGTCGCTCGTGAAATAGAGTCCGCCGCTGATTTTGCTGATCATACGGTGGTCTCCCTTGCGCAAATCGAGTTTCCACAGCTGCATACCGTCTTGAGCGCGGCTGATATAGTACAGGTTGTCGCCATCGGCTGTCACGGCGTAGTCTGTCATAGCCGTGGACATGGGCGTCACGCGCACAATGCGGTCGATGATGCCGTCCTTTTCGACCTTGATGGCCTTGACTTCCTCGCTGTCGTCATCAGACTTGGCGTCTTTTTTGTCGGACTTTTTCTTATCGGACTTGGCGTCCTTGTTTTGGCGCTTTTCGACTTCCTTGTACAGGGCGTAGTCTTCGGGCGAAAGGCGATAACGGTCGTAGGCGTCTTGATTGAGGAAGCAGATGAACACGTCATCCATCGAGCCCCAAGAGGCGTGGTTGCGCATACCGTAGCGCTCGCTCACAAAAGCAACGGCATTGCCGTCAAGCACCCATTTGGGATTGCCGTCGGTGTATCCGCTGGCGGTAAGGTTGATTATCTCATCGGTCTCGACGTTGATGATGGCGATATCCATATACGGCTCGTGCTTGCGAGTGACGATTTCGGTGGCCAGCCATTTGCTGTCGGGGCTCCATACAAAGCCGATACTACCGTTGCGCTCGGGTGTGGTGGTGCCGTCTGTCAGCACTTTGACCTTCTTGGACTTAAGGTCCATCACGGCCAGTTTGGTGCGGTCGTATACAAAGGCCATTTTCTTTCCGTCGGGCGAGATGTCGGGGCGGGCGCGTTCGTGGCTGTCGGCGGCGACGACCACGGATTCCTTGATGGCGGTGGCGTTCTCGAAGTTGATGTCGTCATCGGGGCGCTCCATTACGGCGCTGTATATGGCGGCATTGCCGTCACGCTCGCTTGTGTAGTAGAGGGTCTTTCCGTCGGGGGCCCAGCTTAGGCCGTACTCGGCTTCGGGGGTGTGCGTAATCTGCTTGGTGGTAGTGTATTCCACGGAAGTCACAAAGACATCGCCGCGATAGGTGAAGGCTATGCTTTTGCCGTCGGGCGAGGGTGCGGCGGAGGTTGCGCCTGAAGATACTTTCTTTTTTTCGGCGACAGGGTCATCGGGGTCTATGAGTGATACCTCGACACGGCGCGGAGCTTTGTCCGTGTCTTTCATCGTATATATCTCGCCGTCGTACCCGAAGCAGAGTGTGCCGTCGGCGCCGCGCGACAGGAAGCGCACGGGATTACCCTTGAAGGCGGTAAGGCGCTGTGCCTTGCTTACATCTGCCAGAGGGGCGGTGTAGACGTTGATGCAGTTGTCGCCCTCGCGCTCGCTCAGGAAGTAGAGGCGGTCGCCGGCCACCACGGGATTGCGGTCTTCGCCGGCGCGGTTGGTGAGATTGGTATGCTTGCCCGTGGCGCCGTCATACAGCCACAGGTCGCGCGTGACGCTGGATGTATGATGCTTGCGCCATTGGTCCTCGAAGCCTTTGACATCTTGATATACAAAGGATTTGCCTGTTTTGTCGGTCCAGGACATCAGTTGGGCGGGCGTTCCGAGTACCTGCTCGGGAGCGCCTCCGCAGACAGCTACTTTGTAGAGCTGGGTCATGCGCGAGGAGGGGAACATGGCGCTGGTCGCCGGCGCTTGGATGGCGGCGGAGAAATAGATGCTCTTGCCGTCGGGCGAGAAGGCTTCGGGTGTCTCGGCGGCGCTGTTGGAGGTCAGTCGCTGCGGACGTCCGCCGCGTACATCAATCATAAAGACATCTAAGTTGCCGTGGCGGGCGCAGGCGTAAGCGATACTCTTACCATCGGGACTCCATACGGGAGTGGTCTCGTAGTAGTCGGTGGCTGTGAGCTGACGTGCCATACCTCCTTGGGTCGGCACTACCCAGATATCGCCTTTGTAGGTGAAGGCTATGGATGCCCCGTCGGGCGAAATCTGTACATCGCGCATCCACAGCGGACGCGTCGTGACCGTACTCTCGGCGGCGCTGCCTGTCAAAGAGGCCAGTAGCGCGGCAGCAAGTCCTAATATCATTCTTTTGTGCATAACAATATGTCGTATATGGTATTACGTCGTTATAATTCTCGTAATATCGACGCAGGCAGAGCCTTAGCCGTTTCAAGGTGCAAATATACCACTTTTTTTTGTTTCTCAGGGGTCTGCGACAAAATTCACACATTATATAATAGCCGAAAAAGCTGTAATGGCTAATAACTATAAGGGCTATAATAGCTCAAGATAACATAATGGCCGCAACAGCGCTATTACAGCTATCACGGCCATTACGGCTATCACGGCAGTCCGGGTGTCAATGCAGGATGCCGGAGGCAGTGCGTGCGGCATCGGGGGATAGATCGGCATCGGTGTCGCTCTTGCTCTTCTTTCCGAAGCTGAAGGTGTAGGTCACCTTGGCCTGTATCAATGCGTGATTGTCGACGCCGTAGTTCTGACGTGTTACATCGTAATACGTCGAGGCCATTTCGGTCGTGGAGGTGCGCCAGTGCCAACGGAACATATTCTGTAGTTGCAGGTTGACATTCCACGAGCCGTTGCCCCATCCGGCGGCCAGCGCAAAGGCGTCCCGTGAGCGTGTGTAAAATCCTGACATACTGTCATCAAATGAGTACATACGGCTGACGTAAGCGACTACGAAGTTGAAGTTGCCGACGTAGTACATTGCCTGAACATATCCCGAAAGGACTGATTTGTCAAGGTTGTAGGGCCGTCCGTTGTGCGTAAATGTCTCGGTGAGGCTGCCGGTGATATTGAATTTGCCGCCGAGGGGTCGCCAATTGACATATAATCCGACATTGTAACGTCCGAAGCCGCCGGCCGGCTGGATGATATTGCGCACGAGTGCCTGCTTGCCCGGCTGATATTCAAATGGCTGATAATCGAAGGCGGCACGATTGCCTACAAGCCATCCGTAAGCGTAGCCGCTGAACCGCCAGGCGTTGGAGGGCATATACACGTACTGGACGCCGAAGTCCCAGCTACGATAGGCCGTCAACGACGGGTTGCCGGTGCGCCACAACAGCGGCGAAGATTGTATCAGCCTGTCGCTCTTGTAGTTGGAGGATACAGGCCACCCGGCGGTGTGCATATACGCGCTCAGCGAGTTCTTGGAATTGGGCGAGTATTGCAGGAACAAGTCGGCAAACGGCGAGTTAAAGTCGTTAGAGACGCCGTTGTAGTCGATGTGCGACAAGCTCCAGCCGAAGCGTACTGTCGAGCTGAATCCGCCGCGCGTAAATGAATACCCGGCATCGAAGTTGCCGGTATAGGAAGATGTGCGATCCAGCGCCTCGGTAGTGCCGGTATATCGAGTGCGGTTGTGTTCGTACTCGCCATATCCGTACAGCGTAAAACTATGTCCGCCGCCGAAGGTGTGCCCGTACTCGATGGACGTATTGGCCAGGGTGCTGTTGTCGCCGGCGTCATTGACGATGGGCGCCAATCCGGCCTCGGTATATATCGATCCTTGTGTGGTGTGGTTGTAGGCGTAAGCCGGCTGAATGGTCAGCGAATTGTTATCCCCTATTCCTATATAATAGTATCCGGTGTAGGTAACGTTTTGACGGCGACTGTCGTTGACGGTGGTGTATTCCGAGTCGTCATATCCGCCGCCCGAATATGTCACCGCACCATGGCTGTCGTTATGCGGAATACGAGTGTTGCGGAACACCAGGGTGTTATTGGCCGTAAATTTGTCCGAGAGGTAGCGGGCGCGGAAGCTGGCGCTATAGTCGTTGCGGCGAAATTTGGCGCCTGTCGACGTGGATTGACGCTCGATGGTATTGATGCCGCCCGTCTCGTCGGGCAGACGGAATGTCTCGGTTTGCGCCGTACCGGTATGGTCGTTGGCACAATAATATCCGTAGCCCATGACGTCGAAGGTCATACGGCGGTAATTAAATCGCCCGTTGACTTGCGCCTGGCCGGAATTGGCCCAAAAGTTTTCGTACAGACGTGTGCGGACATATCCGCCGTAATCATACTTGCGCATTATGAAATTGATGACGTTGGTCTTGCCGCCGAAGCGCGTGTCCGTAGGCGACTGCAAGTACTCGACGCGCAGCACGTCCGAGGTGCGCATCATCTCGAGTTCGTCCTGAGTCGCCGGTACATAATCGATAAATACGGCGACAGCCTGCCCGCTGACGGTCTTGACGGCCGTCGACCCGAAAGGCACGCTTATCTGCGGAATGTCCATACGCGAGAGCAGGTCGGTGGCGCTCTGCGAGGCGTTGCGCTGGCGCTTGGTGGGTATGTACACGGATTTTTCGGCGCCGGTACGCTGCATGGACGCCTCGACGGTCACGGCATTAAGTGTCTCGTATTCTGTCGTGTCTGCCTCGATGCTGTCAGCCATGACTCCGGTGCTGTCAGCATTCTCTACACTGTCGCCATACATGGCAGTCTTAGGTATTATCGTGCCCGCCGATGCCGTCACAGTCACCGTCACAGCCGCTATTACCATAACTTTAAATCTCTTCATTTTTCAATTCCTCCGGGATTTAAATTGTTTTTGTTTACGAAGATACTATCCAAGCTCTTTTCAAAGGCCACACCGTGCGGCACGGCCTTCTCCGAGCCTTCTTTACAAAAGACGTACCAAAGCCGCAAACGTAACAAAAAAATATTAAAAAAGGTTAAGCATGGCCACTTTTACACGCCATGCTTTTTGAGGCGAAAAACGCGGTATTCAGAGACAGTCCGGGTGTCCCGAACAATCGATGCGATGTCGGATAACCGTAGTTTTCGCCACAAAACCGCCTTTTGCACTCTTAACACATCTTGACCTAAAAGCGCCAAATGAGGCCGGATTTAACTAAGATTTGCTAAAACGACAAATATTTAATAATATTAAACATTTGAAGGGCGGTTTTTACCCGAAAATCTTTTCCTATCTGAAAAAGTATGTCTACCTTTGTCCCACTTTTTCGGAGGTCCGTCCGTGATCCCCACGGTATATTACCCCCGATTGCGTCGATGCCGAAAGAGTCTGAAAAAAACTACAAAAATAGAAAATACACGTAAATTATCAACTATTATGAGCAATCCTAATGTTAAGCCCGCCCAAGGCAAACTGGGCGTGATGGTAGTCGGCCTCGGCGCCGTCTCCACAACATTTATGACCGGTGTGCTGATGACCCGTAAAGGCCTGGCCAAACCCGTAGGCAGCATGACCCAATACGACAAAATCCGTGTGGGCAAAGGTGCTGACAAAAAATACCTCCACTACAAAGACATCGTGCCCATCGCCGACCTCAACGACATCGAATTCGCCGCTTGGGACGTATATCCCGCCAACGCTTACGAGTCGGCCATCAACGCCGAAGTGCTCAAAGAAAAAGACATCGAACCCGTAGCCGACGAGCTCAAAGCCATCAAGCCCATGCGCGCCGCTTTCGACCACAATTACGCAAAACGCCTCGATGGCGAAAACTACATGAAGGGCGCCACCCGCTGGGAAATGGTCGAGAACATCCGCAAAGACATCCGCGACTTCAAAGCCGCCAAGAACCTTGACCGCATAGTCGTACTGTGGGCCGCTTCCACCGAAGTTTACGTCCCCGTAGACGAAAAAGTACACTACACACTCGCCGCCCTCGAAGCAGCCATGAAGGCTGACGACAAAGAGCACGTAGCCCCCTCGATGTGCTACGCATATGCAGCTCTCAAAGAAGGCGCACCCTTCATCATGGGCGCTCCCAACACCACCGTCGACATCCCCGCAATGTGGGAACTGGCCGAACAAACCAAGATGCCCATCGCCGGCAAAGACTTCAAGACCGGTCAAACACTCGTTAAATCCGGCTTCGCCCCCATCATCGGCACACGCTGCCTCGGCCTGAACGGATGGTTCTCTACCAATATCCTCGGCAACCGCGACGGCCTCGTACTCGACGAACCCGCCAACTTCCGCACCAAAGAGGTTTCCAAACTGTCCACACTCGAGACAATCCTCGAAGCCGACAAGCAGCCCGACCTCTACAGCAACTACTACCACAAAGTACGTATCAACTACTACCCCCCGCGCAACGACAATAAGGAAGGCTGGGACAACATCGACATCTTCGGATGGATGGGATACCCCATGCAAATCAAAATCAACTTCCTGTGCCGCGACTCCATCCTCGCCGCTCCCCTGTGCCTCGACCTGGTACTGCTCAGCGACCTCGCCGCTCGCGCCGGCCGCTTCGGCATCCAGCGCTTCCTGAGCTTCTTCCTCAAGAGCCCTATGCACGACTACACCCAAGGCGAAGAAGCTGTCAACCACCTGTTCCAGCAGTACGTCATGCTCAAAAACGCCATCCGCGAAATGGGCGGCTACGAAGCTGACGAAGAAATCGATTAATACCGCCGCGGCTTCCGCCGCGACATTCTTCCCATAATCGGTGGGGGATTTGGCCATACGGCCAAGTCCCCCACCTCTTTTTTTTGTGTACCATCCCCGACTCAGAACTCTACCCCCCCCAAAAAAAGGTCCCTAAAGTCCTTAAAGTCCTTAAAGTCCTTAAAGTCCTTAAAGTCCTTAAAGTCCCTAAGGTCCCTAATTTTTTTGGGGAGTATAGCGCTGACGTTGAACAAAAAAATTGTGCCCGACAAATTTGGTGGTTTCAAAAATAGTTGCTATCTTTGCGTTATACAAATATCGCAGCAGGAGTATAGCTGCGCGATTTATCAATTACCAACTTTATCCACTCAAACACACACAACCATGAACACAAAA
>ERZ809074.760-NODE-760-length-47422-cov-13.784006_pt1 | contig 47422 bp, 46 predicted proteins | sample MGYA00520795_ERZ809074 | MGnify/ENA primary metagenome ERZ809074 (study PRJEB31570, sample SAMEA3212989) | Homo sapiens | biome: human-gut; feature: human gut; material: fecal | place: Sweden | collected 2011 ...
CCAGAAGCGCAATATCATACGGAAGTGATAAGTCTATTTGACTTGGTTGAGAAAAACCATAAAATCTTAATGCTACATGCGTTTCCTCGCTTTTCTTTTTGAGTTCTTCAATAATAGAATCAACGATCTGCTGGTCATCATCACAAACCAAGACATTCATTTTGAAATCCCTCCATTGCACATGGGAATGCTTTTTATCACACAACATACAGCCCTGCTCCTCACAAGTCAATCAAATTTCAACATAATCGAACATTATATATAGTATAGTACGATTATGTTGAAATTTCAAATAGTACACTTTATATAAGATGGGAGTGTACGGGAATGGAGCATTATTTAGGAGAAAAGTTAAAAAAGCTGAGGGAAAGTCGTGGCTGGACGCAGGCAGATTTGGCTAAACGGTTAAATAAGGCTGTATCCACGATCAGTGGATATGAAAGTGATGCACATGCAATTCCGTTGGATGTTCTTGCAAGCATTTCATCCTTATTTAGCATTTCAACAGATGAACTCCTAGGACTGGATGCGCCAGAAGTACTATCTCTTTCTGGATTGACTGGTGCGCAAAAGAAAACTTTAATTAAACTCCGTAATGAATTGCTTTCACCAAGTCAAAAAGGAAATGATCTTTCGCCGCAGCAGATGGAAATTCTTCATGACATAATAAAAGCCTTCGGTTGACAATCGACTTGAGGCATAGTGCGAGTGCAATACAAACGGTTATTTAAGTATGACCCTCAATGCTGGATGCCCAGTGTTGAGGGTCATGTTATTTGCGGCCACACCGATTTCGTTACAAGTTTTCTCTACTTTGATACAAAATCGTGGACTTTGATTGCTTATTGTGCTTTGATGCTATCAATAGTTAATCTAAGAATTAAGGTGGACGTAACAATTTCGTGTCTTTTGTTTTTACATGAAAGGGTGATTCCAATGCAGAGTTGAAGAAACGTATAAACAATATATTATATCAAGTAACGGTATGCGATAATCAGTAAACTTCAAGGAGAATAAATATGAAAGAGATGACTCGCAAAGAATTTCTTAAACTCACGGGTGCAAGTACCGCATTGTTGGCAATGTCCCATATTATCCCCACTTCGGCATATGCAGACACGTCGAAGATAGATGCTCCATCGGCAGGAATGTATATAAGTGAAGTGGTTGATTTAAGCGGCTTGTCGCCTGTCGAACAGGAAAAAATCCTTACCGAACGTAACATCCCATATGATTCGACAATTACATATGAAAAAATTGTTGTCGAAAGACCTGCAGCGCGAGATTCTTATAAGGGAGTTCCATATCGTTTTCAGATAACGTACGGAAATAAACCTGTAAAAAATGAAAGGAGAAGTGTTGTGAGTCCTGCTGCAGCTGCGGTACTAGACAGAGGTGTTAATATTCTGATTGGATTAACAAAACCCTATATTTGGATTCCATTTACAGCTTCTGGGCTAACTCCCTCTCAGATTTTCATTTACAGTGATCCCAGTCAATACGCATCAACAAATATTTATACACATCTGAAAATTAGACAATGTGAATTTTATAAGGATTACTCATGGCAGCCAAATGCTTTTTTGGAAAGAGCAACCATTGAGGATACGACTGTAACTTATGCGCTGGTAAATCCTAAAACAAAAAGATTTACCTCACAAACTGCAAAGAAGACAGAATATAGAAAAGCTACTCACTATGACAACGATAGCTATATCTTGGAAAAAGCCTACTATTGCTTTGAGCATAATCTTCCGTCTTATAAGGAAAATGCTTGAAAGAAGAATAAAAAATGAAATTCCAAACAAAACTCACATTATGCAAAGCTGTATTCATCTTCATAGCAATAGTCGTATGCGCACTATGGGCATTTGAGTTTCGTATAGCAGCTGTTGTTGTACTTTTGATAGACTATATTTTTGATTTTATAACACGTCGTTGTCCTTTTTGTGGGAAGCACTTTTCAATTGTACTAACAGTGAAAGATCGTTGTCCATTTTGCGGAAAATTATTCGAGTAAATATTTTATGGAAGCAGTGGGTATTCCATGCAGAAATAAATGTGTGTGCTATAAAATGTCAGCCAATTATAGGAAGAGACCTATATTCTCTGTAATGGACAATGGTCAATTATGAAAACTATTGCAAAATGAAAATACGATAGCAATCGTACAAAAACAGAAATCCGGAAACTTTTTTGAGTTATTATGGTTCAAAAAAGTTTCCGGATTTTCTGTAATGCTTTTTGAAGAGCCATTCTGTAACAGCCAATCACATTTCTATGAAAAAAGGTCAATCTTCTAGTCTACCGTGATCGCAACCAAGTGAAAGATAATGTTCGATTTCTCCACTCAGCACAAGCTGGGTATATTCCAAGGGCTTGTTATATAAGTAGCCAGTCCAGTTCTGCCCGCTGCGCCGGAGTGTTGCTGTACTCGTCCTCTATGGCGATACAATCAATGGAAAGGGTGGTGCCATCTTCAAATCGGGCTTCCACCCGGTTGGTGTCCATGTTGTAGCGGCAGGAAAACACTTTTTGAGAGTGATTATGGTCGAAATTCTGATTTCGTTTCATTTGAATGACTCCTTTAATAATTTTCTGGTTGATTTTTGACGAAATGAGATTCATTTTTGCTTGAGCCGCCCAACCACACTACGATGTAGCTTTGTTCAGCTCTTGCGGTTGCATGATTGATACCAGCACAGCACTGGGATTCACCGTACAGAGCGAGTGAATCCCAGTGCTGTGCTTTTTTATTTGACACGAGGTGAAATTTTATGCGTCAGCCTGATCATGAGTACGAAGAACGGAGCTTTGGAGATATTCAACGTGCAATTGATTTTGAGAACAGTATGAATGACCTTGAATCGCAATTGTATTACCAGCATCTTTCCCCGAAAGAAGTTGCCCAGCAGGTGCTGAAAGCCACTTGCCAATTCTACGATGCTGACTGGTGCGGTTTAATTCAGGTCGATCTTGATTTGAATTTGTGGACGCCATTCTGGTGGTTCAACGCTGGCGCAACAGACAAGACGATGCTTTTAACCGAAGAATATGAATCCGCTGAATTTCTTGATCGGTGGGTACAAACTGTCCGCAAGGGAATTCCAATGGTCGTCCCGGACGCCGAAGCGACAAAAGAAGCCTATCCTGCGGAGTATAACCTGTACCAGCGGCTTGGCATCCGGTCTGTTATTGCCGTTTCCTTGGAGCCGCGCCCAGTCGCTCTGCTTGCCGTCCGGAATCCTAAGCGGTATATTCAGCAGACCAGTATGCTGCGGATTCTGGCCTATGTGCTGCTTGCATCGTACAACGAACAGAAAATGCTGAACCGGCTCCAAATGGCATATATCCCGACTTCCATCCAAAGCAGCAAGGATATCTATGTCAGTCTGTTTGGTGAACTGAGCATCAGCACATCCAAAGGTGTTCTGAAAGAAGCTGACTTTAGTTCTCCGAGAATCAGCCGACTGATTTCTTACCTGCTGATCTCCCGTAAAAATGCCATTTCTCCGCAGGAAATCACTCAAACACTCTGGCCGGATGATTTAGACAACCCAGCCAAAAACGTCAAGGGACTGATTTATCGCTTGCGCCAGAAGTTCAACCTTATTTCAGATGAGCCATTGATTTTATCCTCTGCATCCGGATATCAGCTCAACCCGGAACTTCACATTATGACGGATTATCAGCGTTTTGACGAACTTGTGTCTTCTGCTGTCAGGGCATCCTCTATAATCAACAAAGTGGACATCCTCAAAAATGCTCTTGATCTCTACCATGGAAAGGTCTTGTCCTCTGCAGATGGCGAACATTGGCTCATTCAGTTTTCCACAAAATACCATCTCTCCTATATGGGTGCTGTCAGTGAACTGCTGAGGCAGCTGGATTCGCTGCATTCTTATGACCTGCTCAATCAGTACGCCATGAAGTCTCTGACCATCGCACCCGATAACCCGAAAGCATACTGCTGGCTGATCCGCTCCTTGAAAGCGCAGGGAATGAACGAACTTGCAACCAATGAACTGGCCGCTGCAAAGGAACATCTGACCACAGAAGAATACGAGGAAATCCTTGCATTTGGAGCTAATTGGTAAGAATGATTCCTATAACACTTTCGTAACACCTTCATGTGACTTTCATAACACCTAAAATTTTTCAGAAAGGGGCAAAAAGGGGCAAAAATGGCTCCATAACACTTTCATAACACCGCCAGATGACTTTCATAACACCGTCGTGTGATATGCTTACAGGGCACGAATCGATGCCCTGTAAGCTGATCGCACGGCGGTTTTCTTTTTTATAGGCTTCGATGCGTCGGAACAAAAACATATCGAAGCCTGAGATGCATTAAAGGCCGAGGATACTTATACCGCTTTCCATTCTCGGATGGAAAACAGTGTCGGTACCCTTTTCTTTAGTGCATCTCTTTTTTGTTGCCAAGAAAAGCCCGCAAGCTGTCATACAGTGAAGTGTCCTCAACCTCCGCATCCGGCGGAAAGGACACTTCATGTTTCTTTTTGCCCATTTTTCGTGGCTGGAACTGGCCGCACGGTATCCCTAGCAACTCCAAGTTTTCGATTTTTTACGATTTATCGAAAATTTGGAGGTTTGCGATGGCTTTTAATAAGGGCTATGAGTTAAAAAAGTTTGAAGCGCACTGGGAAAAGTTGCGAATCGAGTACGCAGCGGCAGGAATGGCTGAGGATGCCATTCAGAAGATGTACGACTATGACCGTCAGCAGTTCAATTCCGAACGCACCCGCATTGAGCGAACGCAGGAGTTCACTGCACCTGCGTATGAAAGCACCGAGGAAGAAGCCTCACCTCTAATGCTGCGCTATCAGGAAGCCATTACCACAACAGATACATACCACGAAACCAAGCGCAGCTTTGCATGGATTGGTGAAATCGAGGATGAGAATCTACTTGCTGCACTTGAGCAACTCTCGGATTCTGACTTAGAACTTATAACTTTGTACGCCTATGAAGAGTATGACACTGTTGAAATTTCTAAACTGTTTGGCACAACAAAGCAAAATATAAGTAAGAAAATCCGTAGAATTACTAATTTTATCAAGAACTTTCAAATCAGGGTTGTCTAAACGGCATTTTCGTCGGCTACCAAGTGAGGGGACAATTTCAAAAAGCGGCTCTTACCGCTGGCAAAACGTCCGCACTCACGAACCTTGAAAATTGAAGAGTTCAGTTGTTCGGTACTCAGATAATGATACTTCCGTAATTCGCGGCCCGGTCAGAATGTAGGCGGGGTGGCTGAGATGCCAATGAAGCGGTACAAATCCGCTGCCGAATGATTCCCCACTCGCAGGGAGCCGAGGGCGAATATGCGAGACCTGAACATATTTTATCAGGAGTGACCGGATGCTGTTTTCGGTCTCCGGTCACTCCTGTTCTTTTACATATTTATCCGCCATTCACTTTTCTAACACGGAGGACTGCTCAAATGGACGAGTTGAATCCTACGGTGCGCGAACAGGAGATCTACGAGGAGATGGAACTGACCCCGGAAATGATTAAGTCCATCCGAACCCTCTGTGCGACCTGTCTGCGGCATTTCGTAGAAGCCAAGGCTTTCAAAATCGCTCTCGTGCCGAGCGCAGACAGGAGTATGGACACCTGCACCGTCTGCCAGACCCGGCGCGGTCACGATTATGTTGTCATGCACCGCTGATGCCGGTGCTTCATTCCAATCATGGGAGGTGATGCTCGTACCGTATAAATAAAACAGCTTTCATATTTTAACAGAAGTCTGCTGCCTAGGAGGTACAGCGGGCTTCTTACATATCCAGATGGAGGTTTCGCAATTGGAATCCACTCTGAAATTCCAACGCGGAGACATCTACTTCGTCCGACTTGACAGCAGCACAGGTTCCGAACAAAACGGAACCCGCCCTGCGGTCATCCTGCAAAACGATGTAGGAAACACCCATTCACCGACTTTGATCGTTGCGACTTTGACAAGTAAGACAGAAAAGAAAGCTGCACAGCCGACTCATTGTCTGGTGGAACCGGAAAAGCTGGAGCCATCCATTGTTCAGGCCGAACAGATCTTCACCATCGACAAGAGCCGTGTCCAGAATTTTGTTGGGCACCTCACCCCGGAAGAAATGAGCCGGGTCGATGATGCCGTAAAGATCAGCCTTGCCCTGAACCCGATGGGGAGTATCCAGAAGCTCAAACCTATCATCCGCTCTGCAGCGGCTTACGTGCCGCCTGAAGTGGTTGACGGTAAGCCGCCCGTTTATCCCTATACGCCCATCAAATCCGATTTTGAGGACGCAGAGACGGTCGAAGAAATGATGTTATACACCGAACTGCAATCCGCTGTTCATGCCATGATCCAGCGGCTCGAATACAGCTTCACCTTTAATCCCAGCCTGCTCACCAGCCCGAAGCGTAAGAAGCAGGTGGCTGAGATTCTGACTGAAGCCGAAAAATACATTTGGCGAATCAAGGAGGAAATGCGATGCGCCTGAAAAACGACACGAACAATTTTGCCGCTTCTTTCAATATCACCCCGCCTTACCAGATGCTGGTGCTTCACAGCAAGATGCTGATTTATCCCCGTGAACTTTATCAGCGGGGCGTACAGCGCAAACGGGTGGAAATGATTGCTGCGGACTTCAACGAATATGTTGCGAACGAACCGAAGGTCAGTTTCCGCAACGGTAAGTATTATGTGGTGGACGGTCAGCACACTATCGAGGGGCGCATCCTCCGTAACGGCGGCAAAGACCTGCCGATTCTCTGTAAGGTCTACACCGGCCTGACGATGGAGCAGGAAGCCCTGTTCTTTGCTGAACAGAACGGTCACTCCGCACCGCTTACTGCTGGCATCAAGCTGCGCGCCAAGGTCGTGGGCGGCGATGCACCTTCCAAAGCATTTCTCGCAGCCACCAACCGGGTTGGTCTGGCGTTCAACTATGACAGCCTGCAGCTGAGCGACTACCGCATCAGCTGTGTGGGCACCGCTCTCAAGCTGTACAACCAGATGGGCGAAAAAATCTACTGCGAATCCCTGCGGCTGATCGTCGCCGCATGGGAGGGTAAGCCTGATTCATTCCGGGCATCTGTCCTGCGGGGCGTGATGCACTTCGTAGAACTGTATCACGGTGAGTTCAGCGAGGAACGGCTCATCCGTGCGCTGGGCAACGTCCATCCTATGGAGATCTACCGTGTCGGCAGGGATAATCCCGCCAAGCTGCCCGGATGGAAGAAATACGTTTTCCCCATCTACATGGCCTACAACGGCAAAGGTCGCAAGGACGCTCTGTCGATGAAGTTCTAAAACATATTCTCTCTGCCAAGGGGCATCTGCAAGCTGCGGATGTCCCTTGTTACATATTGAAAATTACAATATATAGGAGTGATGATACAATGGTCGATAAGTTTTCGCAGGTCGCTGGCAACGTTCCGGTGACCAATAACGACCCGAATCGCCGATATACCGTTATCAATGGCTATCCTGTCGTCCTCAATTTTGCAAAAGAACCCAATCCGGGTGTCTTTGAGCGTGTCCGTGACATCCTGCTCGCCACCAGCTATACCAAAAAGACCAGCTGACATCGTGGACGAGGACAAAAGAACGCGCTATACTGAGGATGGCAGTGGTATTCGGAGCAATCCATGAACCACGACCAACCGTTCTTTGATAACCGAATATCGTTCATCCTCGCTTTTATAGCGAAAGTGAGGAACCCCCTATGACTGAAAATAAAAACCGTGTCTGCTGCCTGTACCGTGTTTCCACCGATAAGCAGGTGGATTTCAACTCGAACCATGAAGCAGACCTTCCCATGCAGCGCAAGGCGTGTCACAAATTTGCCGAAGCAAAGGGCTGGGTCATCGTCCATGAAGAACAAGAAGAAGGCGTGTCTGGCCACAAAGTCCGCGCAGAAGCCCGTGACAAGCTGCAAATCATCAAGGAATACGCCCGAAAGGGCAAATTTGATATTCTGCTGGTGTTCATGTTCGACCGTATCGGACGCATCGCAGATGAAACGCCATTTGTCGTAGAATGGTTTGTACGAAACGGCATCCGGGTATGGAGTACCCAAGAGGGTGAGCAGCGATTCGACAACCACACTGACAAATTGCTGAACTATATCCGCTTCTGGCAGGCAGACGGCGAAAGCGAAAAAACTTCTGTCCGTACCCGTACCAGCCTGCGGCAGCTTGTGGAAGAAGGACACTTCAAGGGCGGCAGTGCGCCGTATGGTTATGACCTTGTGAAAAGTGGCCGCATCAACAAGCGCAAGCACGAACTCTACGAACTGCATATCAACGAGCAGGAAGCCGAAATCGTTCGGCTGATCTTCGATAAATATGTATACGAGGGTTACGGCGCACAGCGGATTGCCACCTATCTGAACAATGCTGGATACCGTGCCCGCTCTGGAAAGTGCTGGCATCCGGGCAGCTTGCGAGGAATGGTCGGCAACCTGACCTACATGGGCGTTCTCCGCTGCGGAGATGCCCGCTCCGAATTGATGCCCGAACTCCAGATCATCCCGCAGGAGGAGTTTGAAGCTGCACAGCGTATCCGGGAAGATCGCTCTGCCCACGCAGCGGAAGAAGCCGAACACCATGTTCCTCTTCGTACCCGTGGACAGGCATTGCTTTCCAATAACGTTTACTGCGGCCACTGTGGTGCAAGGCTCGCCCTGACGACCAGCCGGAAATGGCGTAAGCTCTCCGATGGTACTCTGGACGATACGCTCCGCATTCGCTACACCTGCTACGGAAAACTCCGCAAGCAGACGGATTGCACCGGGCAGACCGGCTACACTATGCACATTCTGGATGAGATCATCGACAAGATGGTTCGCCAGATTTTCTCCCGCTTGAGAGGTATCCCAAAAGAGCAGCTTATCACCAGCCGCTATGCGAAGGAAACTGCGGAGCGCAAGAACCATCTGCAAGCCCTTCAAGCAGAACGCGACAAGGCCGAAAAAGACTTGCTCGCCTTAAAAACTGAGATTCTGGCTGTAATCAAAGGGGAGAGTGCTTTTCCGAAAGACACTCTTGCCGAGATGATCGCAGCACAGGAAAAGAAGCACACGGAGTTGGACACTCTGTGTGAAGAAGCCAGTGCAGAACTGGAGCGAAACGCTGAATTGATGGCAAATGTATCGCAGCTGTACGAAGAATTGATCTCTTACGCAGACCTGTACGATAGTGCCAGCTTTGAAGCAAAAAAGATGATCGTCAGCCAGCTTATCCGCAGGGTAGAAGTTTATCGCGGATACCAAATCCATGTGGACTTCAACTTTGATCTTGCACAGTATTTGGAGAATAGCGATGAACTTGCTTGCTGACAAACACAAAAACACCGTTGACTTCGATTTGAAATCAACGGTGTTTGTAACTCTTATTTGAGCCAATGGTGGAGAATACCGGGATCGAACCGGTGACCTCTTGCATGCCATGCAAGCGCTCTCCCAGCTGAGCTAATCCCCCATAATTTTCCAGAAGTAGAAACCTCTGGAAAAGAGATACTCAAACAAGAAACGTTTTATGAAGTTCAGTCGTGGGGGTGCGTGAGCGCACTGCTTGGGCTCCCAGCTGAGCTAAACCCCCAGATGTTTGTTGTCGTCCGTGACGACGCTAGTAATTATAGCAGGCAAAGTCAGACTTGTCAACGGTTTTTACAAACTTTCTGTACAAAAAATCTCCGCCAGGGCACATCTACAGCTCCGGCGGAGATTTTTATGGTTCATTCCGTTTCCTATGCCATCAGGCCTTGGCGTACTGGCGGTCAAAGATCTGTGGTGCAACACGGATCAGCAGCACAGCGCCCACCACGGTGATGAGCGTTTCGGGCAGCATGTAGCTGGCGTTATACACCAGGCTGTATGTCCAGGCGCTCAGGCCGTCGCTCAGGTTGCCCCAGACAAGGACACCGGACAGGAAGCTGCACATAAACCGCAGGAAGCCTGCCACAGCGGTACCCACGGCTACACCGACCATCCGGTTCTTGAACGGACGGGCAAACAGCTCTGCCATGCCCAGTGCCATAAAGGCCACCAGATAGTCCAGCAGCACTTCGCCCAGGAAATAGATGAACGTCGGGGTCGGAGGTGCCCAGAAGCCCAGCAGCATCTGCAGGCAGCCATTGACCAGACCCGTGAACAGGCCCCACTTGACGCCGTGACGGAACGACACCAGCACGAACGGCAGCATACTCAGCAGGGTAACAGAGCCGCCGTTGGGCATGGTGAAGATCTTGATGTTGGACAGCACCGTACCAATGGCGATCATCAGAGCGCACTCCACCAGGATACGGGTCTTGGAGTAGGTTTTCGACATAGAGATTCCTCTTCTCTTATAAGTAGTACACAAAAACAAAAACGCGCCCGCATTCCGCAGGCGCATGGGCTGTTTGTGAAAAATCCGGACTTTCCGCAAACTACCTACGCCGGCATTACCCGGATCAGGTTCGAGGGTACTCTGCCACGTGCAGATCTCAGCCTTTCGGCGCCCCTGTTTTTATGTCCAGTTCCAGTATATCCGCTGCAGGGCAAATGTCAAGCCCCGGCAGACATATTGCCGCTCCGGGCCGCATATTTTCTAGTAAGCAATTCAGGGCGGGAGGCGTTGGCCATGAAAGGGGATCCGGAACAGCGGGCAGTCCAGCTGGGCGAATACATCGTCGCGCACCACGCCACGGTGCGGGGCGCCGCGCAGGCCTTTGGATGCAGCAAATCCACCGTCCACAAAGACGTCTCCACCCGCCTGCGGGCGGTCAGTCCAGGGTTGTTCGCTCAGGTGCAGGCTGTGCTGGCCCGCAACAAAGCAGAACGCCATCTGCGGGGCGGAGCGGCTACCCGCCGTAAATATCAACACTCTCCCTGAAAATATCACAGTAAACCGGCGCGCGGTCCGCCCTTTCCGGGCTCTGCACGCCGGTTTTGTTATTTTTCCCCGGTTCGGAACTGCCCCAGCGCGGCCTTTTCCAGCCGGCTGACCTGTGCCTGACTGATGCCGATCTCCTTTGCCACCTCCATCTGGGTCTTGCCCTTGAGGTAGCGCAGCTCCATGATCTTCTTCTCCCGCGGGGTCAGTCCGGCCACGGTCTGCCGGAACTGCAGCCCGCTGATCCAGCTGTCCTCACCGTCCGGGTCCCGCACCTGGTCAATAACATACATGGCGTCCCCGCCATCGGTATAGACCGGCTCCTCGAGGCTGATGGGCTCCACCACCGATTCCAGAGCCGCCGCCACTTCCCGGCGGGACATCCCGGCCTGCCGGGCGATCTCCTCCACGGTCGGCTCCCGGCCCAGTTTCTTTTCCAGCTGCTCCCGGCTCTGCATGGCCCGGTAGGCCGTATCCCGCAGGCTGCGGCTCACCCGCAGGGCGTTGTTGTCCCGCAGAAAGCGCCGGATCTCTCCGATGATCATAGGCACCCCGTAGGTGGAGAACCGCACCTCCTGCGCCGGATCAAAGTTGTCGATGGCCTTGATGAGCCCGATGCAGCCCACTTGAAACAGGTCGTCCAGGTTCTCGCCCCGCTGGGCAAACCGCTGCACCACACTGAGCACCAGCCGCAGGTTGCCCTCGATCATGCTCTGGCGGGCGCTCTGGTCCCCTGCCCGCGCCCGGGTCAGCAGCTGGCGCTTTTCCTGCTCTGACAGCACCGGCAGTTCCGCGGTATTGACGCCGCACAGTTCGACTTTGTTGTACATCCCCCGCCCTCCGGTTTCGTTTGGACTTCACCGGAAGTATGGGCGGGGAGGGTGTATCCCATTCATGGGAAATTAAACCTCTCAGTCTCGCTTCGCTCGCCAGCTACTCCCCTTTCGGCACTTTCGTGCCGCCTCCCCCGGCCGGGGGAGTCTTTCCTAATAGGGGAGCCCTTGGCAGGCCGGGCAAGTTTACGCCAAACGAGCAGGTTTCCATTTTCGGCGGATGCCGGGCCCTGCGGACTCGGTTAGGTTTCTTCTAACTGTTTGCGCAGGTCTCGGATGATGCGCTTTTCCAGCCGGGAAATGTAGCTCTGGCTGATGCCGATGGCGTCGGCGGCCTCTTTCTGGGTGCGCTCCACGCCGTCCACGAGGCCGAAGCGCAGCTCCATGATCTGCCGCTCCCGGGGGTTCAGCCGCTCCACGGAGCGCCGCAGGGTGGCCCGCTCGGCGTCCTGCTCCAGCCGGAGGCCCACCTGGTTCTCGTCGCTGCCCAGCACATCCGAAAGCAGCAGCTCGTTGCCGTCGCCGTCAATGTTGAGGGGCTCGTCAATGCTTGCCTCCTGCCGCCGGTTGGAGCTTTTGCGCAGGTACATCAAAATTTCGTTCCCGATGCAGCGGCTGGCATACGTTGCCAGCTTGATGTTCCGCTCGGGCGTGAACGTATTCACGGCCTTGATGAGCCCGATGGTGCCAATGGAGATCATATCCTCCTGCGGCACCCCGCTGCTCTCGTACTTTTTGGCCAGGTAGACCACCAGCCGCAGGTTGTGGGTGATGAGTTCATCCCGGGCGGCAGCGTCGCCCGCCATCATCCGGGCAAGGAGCTGTTTTTCCTCCTCTGGAGTCAGGGGCGGCGGAAGACTCTGCGCCCCGGAGACATAGTGTACCCCGCCCGGGCAGGCCAGGGCAGCCCACAGCCGATCAAACAGCAGTTTCAATATTTGAAGCATCATGATCCCTCCATCACATCCGACCCCACCAGCAGCGTCCAGCCCGGGGGCGGGGGCGGCATATCGCAAAAGGCGGCATACAGGCCATGCCGTGTCTGCTGCTGTCCCCGGGCCGTCCAACGCAGCGCCTGCGCCGGGACGGCAGGCAGCAGGCAGTGCCCCGCCACTGTATCGCAGGGGACGAGCCGCACCCCCAGCTCCGGCGGGGGCAGGATGCCGCTCCCGGAAAACGTTTCTTTTAAATAAGTACGTAAGGCAGGCGGCAGCCGGGCTTCCACGGCCGCAAAGCGTACCAGCACCACCCCGCAGCCGGAGAGCGGCTCCCGCACCCCAAACCCGGTATCGTGGAACGCCCGGACAGGGAGCACCACGCCCGCTATCTCCAGCTCTGCCGGAAAACAGGCCTTTTTTCCGTCCCCCAGCAGGTGGAGGGCCAACGTCAGCCCGCCGTACACACAGCCGGCGCTCACCAGCAACACCTCCGGCGAAAGCGGCAGATAGACGCTGAGGTTGTTCACCTCCATCCTGGCCCCGGGCAGCAGCACCGCCCCGGTGAGCATCAGGTTGAGCAGCCAGAACCACGCCAGCAGCCGCACAAAAGCCCGCCACCCTGGCCAGCCATAGGCCGCGGCCACGGCCAGCGCCCCGGTGCCGCCCTTGTAGAGCAGCCCGACGCTCCACGGCGCTGTGGGGGCCAGCAGCGCCAGCGAGGAAGCCGCAGCCACCGCCGCCCCGCAGAGAGCCCGCCCGCCGCTGCACCGCTGGCCGCTGACCAGTCCCGCCGCCAGCAGGAACAGCGCTCCCAGCACAAAATTGGTCAGCAGGAGCACATCCAGATAGATGACTGTTTTGATACACCCGCCCCCTTTTGAGGTATCGTACCACGGTAAGAGCGGGAAAGGTGTCGGAGTAAATGAAGAGGTGCTGCGAGGTACAACCTCTCAGTCTCGCATTCGCTCGACAGCTCCCCTAGTAGGGGAGCCCTTGGCAAAGAGGTTTCGTTTTCGCTGAAACTGATTAGGACTTGCTGGAAAACGTGACGGAATGCCAAAGCCTCCCCTGCTAGGGGAGGTGGCATCGAGCGAAGCGAAGATGACGGAGAGGTTGTACAGAGCAGCACCTGCGTTATTCCGCTCACTCTAAAGGCGTCCTTTGTCCAACCTCTCAGTCTCGCATCCGCTCGACAGCCGTTCCCCTTTCGGCACTTGCGTGCCACCTCCCCCGGCCGGGGGAGTCTTTCCTAGTAGGGGAGCCCTTGGCAAAGAGGTTTCGTTTTCGCTGAAACTGATTGGGACTTGCTGGAAAACGTGACGGAATGCCAAAGCCTCCCCTGCTAGGGGAGGTGGCATCGAGCGTGAGCGAAGATGACGGAGAGGTTGTACCTCGTAGCACCCAAATAAAACGCAAAAAGCCCTTGCAATCTGTGGCAATCTGCGGTATAATACCACTTGCAGTCAGTGGACGGCACCAAATTGAAGATCTGCCTCTTTAGCTCAGTCGGTTAGAGCACCTGACTGTTAATCAGGGTGTCGCCTGTTCGAGTCAGGCAAGAGGCGCCATCGCAGCGGTGAGCTTTACGGTTCACCGCTTGTTTTTTTGCGTTGCGTGTGTAACAGTTTTGTTGCTTTTTTCACAGTTTTTTCAAAAATTAATGGTTTCTTAAAAAATGTCCTCTTGAAGAAACTGCCATATTGTGTTACACTACTACCAAGCTTTAAAGGTTTTTTGTCATGTTTTTCCGTTTTCCCCTTGTGGAAGCTGGAATTGTGTGGTACTATAAAGCTGTTATATCCGGTCAATGGTGGGTTTTGCCCATTTGCAGTGCCTGATATAATTTTTAAGTTCGATGGAGCCGAGTGCGCACTCGGTTACATAGGTCCGCTGTGAGATGCGCATCCACGGAGGGGCCGTTTTAATACGATTCATTCATTTGAAGGGAGTAATTCATTATGATGATGCCTGCAAACTTCTCTGTTGTTGCAGAGAACGAGATGACTTATGTCGTCGGCGGCGGCGTGATCGAGGCTATCGGTTCTGTTACCGCTCCGATCTGGACCACTGCTAATGTCAAGACTTTCAACACCAACCTGGTGACCATCGTTGGTAACCAGTATGTTGGCAAGCTCCTCAAGGGCACTCTGGGCGTTATGTTCGGCGGCAACTGGGGCGGCGACGGTGCTAATAGCTCCATCTTTGGTGATGACGGCATTCTGAGCAATGTTGTTAAGTATGGCAGCACCTCTGCTGGCACTAAGGAAATCAACGGCTTCAACAAGTTCATGCAGGTTGTCGGCCTGTCTGCTGCTGTTTACCAGCTGGGCACCAAGTCTGCTAAGACCGTTGTTGGCGAAAAGAAGTATCTGGTCACCGAGGGCCTGACTGCTTAATTGTAGTTTAGCTCCAGGCGGCAAGCTTTTTGGCTTGCCGCCTTTTTTTGTTTGCATTTTCTGTTACGATTTTGGAACCTTTTTCACATTTTTTTCAAAAATTAATGGTTTCTTAAAAAATGTCCTCTTGAAGAAAGCGCCATATTGTGTTATACTACACCCAAGCTTTAGGAGATTTGAGTAAAATTTCTTAGAGTGATGACTTGATCAAAGGGTAGGCGCTCCCTTCTTTTGATAAGCAGCTTGGCCTCTGCTTTGCTCTGTTTCCGCATCAGGGCAGAGCAAAGCAGGGGGCTATGCGCTGCTTTATAGGGAAGCGAAAGAAGCCTTTGTTCGTGTGTCAAAACCAGCGGTTCCTTGTAAACAATAAACTGTATCTCATTGTCAAGAGCTCTCCCTTTGGGAGAGCTGGCGCGCAAGCGCCTGAGAGGGCAAGCCCGGCAGAATGGATATTGCACATTGCGATAAGATGCCTTTTCCAAAGGGATGTCGTATCGCAGTGCAAGTGTTATCTTGTCAGCATCCTTGCCCTCTCCGTCACCTACGGTGACACCTCTCCCAAAGTGAGAGGCCTTGGCAGGGAGGGTCAGTTTATTACACCATTGAAAACTCCTACTTGCGAAAGCAGGAATATCATGGTAGAATAGGACTGTTGTTTTGAAATAGATTCCAAAGAATAGGAAGCATCTATGCGTTATACCTACGTCCGGCAGCACGACACGACGGACTGTGCAGCTGCCAGTCTCGCCATGGTGTGCCTCCACTACAAAAAAGAGATCACCATCACCCGCTTGCGCGACATGATGGGCACTGACCTGAAAGGCACAAACCTCACGGGTCTGCAGAAAGCCGCCAACGAGCTGGGGTTTGACACAGCGGCGGTACGCGTAGACCGCGAAAACTTCTTAAGCGATTTTACTCTTCCTGCCATTGCGCAGGTCATCACCGATCAGGGCCTGGCCCACTTTGTGGTCATCTTTAAAAAGACGACCATCAAGGACGATGATGCCCGCCGCAAGCATGTCCGCAAAGAAGAAGAGCGGAAAGCCGACGAGAGCAAAAAGTACAAGTGCAAGGATTACGTCGTCATCGGCGACCCTGCCAACGAGCTGAAAAAGATCTCGCTGGATGAGTTCTACAAAAACTTTACGGGCGTTTTGCTTCTGATGAACCCCACCTCGGAGTTCAAGGGCGGCAAGGAAAAACAGGGCAGCATGTTCAAGCGGTACATCAACCTGCTGCTGCCCCAGAAAAAACTTTTTATCTATGCTATCGTCAGCTCGGTCATCCTCACGGTGCTGGGCATCGCGTCCTCGATGTTTAATAAAATATTGATGGATGAGATCCTGCCGTATGGATTAAAGAGCTTACTTGTTTCGATGATCCTGGTGTTCAGTATCGTGAGCATCACGAGCACACTGATCAGTACAGTGCGCCAGTGGATCCTGATCCACCTGTCCATCAAGATCGACATCCCGCTGATGCTGGGGTACTTCGGGCATGTGTACAAACTGCCCATGAAGTTCTTCGCCACCCGAAAGACTGGTGAGATCACCACCCGTTATTCGGACGCGTCCACCATCAAGTCCGTCTTCACCAGCATCGCGCTGAGTGTGGTCATGGATATCGTGATGGCGGTAGCCACCGGCATCGTCCTGTTCCGGATGAACGCGACCCTCTTCTCCATCTCGGTCTTCACCCTTCTGCTGAGTTTGCTGCTTGTCATTATTTATAAGCAGCCCTACAAGCGGATCAATGAAGAGACGATGCAGCAGTCGGCCGTCCTCAACAGCCAGATGATCGAGAGCCTCCGCGGCATCGAGACCGTCAAATGCAATGCCAATGAGGACCGCGAGCTGGAAACTCTTGAGCGTGAATACATCAAGAGTATGAAGATCAGCATTCGTTCCAGTAAGATCAGCACCGGACAGTCTCTGTTCTCTGCTTTGATCTCTACCATTCTCGGCATGGTCACCTCTTACGTGGGTATCATGCAGGTGTTGAATGGCAACATGACGCTGGGCAGCTATATGGCGTTCAGCACCCTTTCCAGCTACTTCACCTCTCCGGTGAGCGACCTGATCAGCATGCAGATGTCGATTCAGGAAGCACAGATTTCCATGAAGCGTCTGACGGAGATCATGGACTATGAATCCGAGCAGAAAGACGATCGGGAATACACCGAGATGGAGCAGATAGATGGTGACATCGAGTTCAAAGATGTCACGTTCCGGTACGGCAGCCGTTCCCCTGCCCTGAATCATGTGTCCTTTACGATCCCGAAAGGAAAGAAAGTGGCGCTGGTTGGCCAGAGCGGCAGCGGCAAATCCACGATCACCAAACTCCTGCTCAAGTATTATGAGCCGGAAAGCGGTGAGATCGATGTCAATGGCATCAATCTGGACGAGTACAGCAATCAGTCCGTCCGCCGCGCGATTGCCTACGTGCCCCAGAACGTGGAGCTTTTCAGCAAGACCCTCTATGATAACATCCGGATCTCCAAGCCGGACGCGACCATCGACGAGGTCAAGGCTGCTGCCAAAAAGGCAGACGCCCACGAGTTTATCCGCAAGCTGCCGCTGCAGTACAACACTTATCTGGAAGAAGCCGGCAACGGCCTCTCCGGTGGTGAGAAACAGCGCATTGCGATGGCTCGCGCGTTCCTGAAAGATTCCAACCTCTATATCTTTGATGAAGCGACCAGCAGCCTCGATTTTGGTACTGAAAACACCATCTTCGATATGATCTACAATCAGCTGGCTGATCGTTCCATGTTGATCGTGGCTCACCGCCTTTCCACCGTCCGTGATTGTGACCTGATCCTGGTTATGGATCATGGCGAGATTGTGGAGCGCGGCACCCACGACGAGCTGCTGGCAAAGCAGGGCAAGTATTACGAGCTCTGGAACCTGCAGCAGGGGATCTTCCGCCGCAAGAAAGAAGCACCCGCCCCGGCTCCTGCCGCCGTTGTGGAAGAAGACGACGATGGTGAGGACGCCATGACTTATTAAGTTGCAACTGAGTGCGCACTCAGTTACATAAATTGGCTTTTGAAAGGATGCGCATCCGGAAAAAGGCCGTGTAAATTTGATTCAATCATTTGAAGGGAGTAATTCATTATGATGATGCCTGCAAACTATTCTGCTATCGCAGAGAACGAAATGATCTATGTTGTCGGTGGCGGCCTGCTGGAGGCCATCGGCTCTGTTACCGCTCCTGTCTGGGGTGCTGCTAACGTCAAGACTTTCAACACCAACCTGATCACCATCATTGGCAACCAGTATGTTGGCAAGGTTCTGAAGGGCACTCTGGGCAACGTCTTCGGCGGCAGCTATCTCGTGAAGACCGGCGAGGGTGATGATGCTAAGCGCAACACCATCTTCGGCAAGGATAAGAGCCTGTGGAATGCTCTGGATCCCAACGGCGATAAGGAGACCAATGGCTTCAACAAGTTCCTGCAGGGCGTCGGCGCTCTGGCTGCTGTCTACACTCTGGGCACCAGCACCGCTAAGAGCTATGTTGGCGAGTCCGATCCGTTCGGCGTCGAGGGCCAGGTCGTCAAGTTCTAATCAGTCTCAATAACTGAATAGGAAGTGTATTGCATTTGCACCGCCCTACTCGTTAGGGCGAGGTAGATGATAATGCCTCGCTATGGTGTGCCAGGAGGCGTGAGCCTTCTGGCACACTTTCTATTTGTGTACATTTTGCGAGCAGAATGTGGACAGATAGAGAACATCACTTATTACTACAACAAGTAATAGGTGATCGTAAAGGGAAAACCTCTCCGGCATCGCATTTGCGATGCCACCTCCCCTGTCAGGGGAGGCTTTGGCATTCCGCAACGTTTTCCTGCTAAATGGTATATGCTCTTCTCCGGGAGGGTTTTTTATGGATATTGGTAATTTGCCCTATGACCGACATCTGACGGAGCGTGCACAAGCGCTGCGCCGTGAGATGACTCCACAAGAGCGCAAACTTTGGTATCAATTTTTGCGGCAATATCCGGTTAAAGTATACCGACAGCGTGTAATTGACCATTTTATAGCAGATTTTTACTGTGCCAAAGCAAAATTGGTCATTGAACTTGACGGCTCACAGCATTATACTGAGCAGGGCAAATGCCGCGATGCAGAACGCACTGCAATTCTGGAAGCTTATGGCGTGCAGGTATTACGCTTCTCGAATCGGGATATCCGAGTTCATTTCGAGGGTGTATGCATGACCATACATCACACGGTTCTTGCACGCATGGATGAACTGGCTGATGCCATTACGGAGCCGTAGGCGATATGATCGAAAAGTTTCCCTTATGCCAAAGGCTCCCCTGTCAGGGGAGCTGTCGCCGCAGGCGACTGAGAGGTTTTCTTATTACGATTGCCTATTACACCCCTCCCCTGCCGGAGGGCAAAATCTAACAGAACAGGTGGACAATATCATGAGAGAGATTCAAATTGCACAAAACAAGACCCTCAAGCTGACCAATGTGCTGGCCCGCAAGATCGAGGCGGAAGAGTTTGCCAACCTCCAGATCGTTCTGACCCAGATGCAGAACTTTATGAAGAGCAACAACGCCCAGCCCATTGGCCCCATGATCCAGTGCGTCAAGATCCCCGGCGGCCCCAACCCCCAGCCGGAAGTCTACATGATGCAGCAGACCACCCAGCTCATCCCCCGCATGGAGCCGGGCTACACCCAGGACGCTGTTCTCCGCGTGCGCGGCTGCCTGTACGCCCACTACACCGGCCCCATGAGCCAGAGCGGCCTCGCCAGCCAGAAGCTGAATATCTTTGCCTTTGAAAACGAGCTGGAGCTCAACGGCAATGTCTACACCATCTTTGTCAACCAGGACGACGATGACGCGGTTGTTGACGTTTTTATGGAGACCAAGTAATATGACGAACACCACCCATATCTATAATCTCGACGAGCTGCAGGACCGCCGCATCATGATGGACAAGAAGCTGCCGCCCTACGGCTACGCGCTCATCATCCTGACGGGCTTCCTCATGGTGTACCTGCTGCTGTGGAGTACCAAGAACTACCGCACTTATGTCAGCCAGTCCACCGGCACGGTGCAGGCTGCCAACAAGACCTACATCATGTCCAGCTACTCCGGCGCCATCACCGAGCTGAACGTCTCCGAGGGCAGCTATGTCAACGAGGGCGACCTCATTGCCCACATCAAGAGCACCGACCTGGACATTCAGACCGAGAGCTACGAGAACCAGCTGGCCCTCTACAAAAAGCAGAAGAGCCAGTACGAGAAGCTGGTCAAGTCCATCCAGGACGACAAGAACTACTTCAGCGAGACGGACATTGACGACCAGCCCTACTACTACCAGTACGAGACCTACAAGAGCCAGGTGGCACAGAACACGTTCGACGCGGCCCCCTACCAGGCGGCCGGTTACTCGGACGAGCAGATCAAGACCCTGATGGAGCAGAACCAGAGCACCGTTGAGAACCTGTACTACTCCACTCTGCAGAGCATTTCTGCCAACCTGACCTCCATCCAGAGCAATATCGACTCCATCCAGTCCCAGCTGGATGCCCTGAGCACGGGCGCGAACGATTATTACATCTATGCCCCCACCTCCGGCGTCATCCACATGGACACCCCCTATAAGGTGGGCATGGTGCTGAGCGCCGGCTCGCCCCTGGCTACCGTCGCCAGCGAGAACAGCGACCTGGAAGTGGTGGCCTACGCTACCGTCAACGACCGCCCGCTCATCCATGTGGGCGACCCCTGCAAGATCGCCATTACCGGCCTTTCGGAGTATTCCTACGGCAGCCTGACGGGCACCGTCACCTCCATTGACAGCGACGTGACCGCCAGCTCCTCCGGCTCCTACTACAAAATGACCATTACCCCGGACAGCACCTACGTTGTCAGCAACAGCGGCGATAAGGTGGACCTCTCCAACGGTATGAGCGTCACCGCCCGCGTCGAGTACGACCAGCTGACTTACTTTGAATACGCGATGGAAGCTTTGGGCGTCCTGTTCCGCTAAGCCCCTCCCCATCCAAACTGAACGCCCAAAGAGGTACAAAACATGAGATCTTTCCCCAAACAGCTGGCCGCAAGTGCCGTGCTGCTGGGCCTGCTGGCCGCTGGCGCGGCCCTGCCCGCCACGGCTGCCAGTCCCCTGAGTGCTGCAGCGGCCATTACCATGCCCTGGGCCACGGTGGCCGTGGAGAGCATTGCCCCCGGTGACTATGCCGCCACCATGACGGTGGGCACCGCCCAGCAGCTTTCGCCGGACATCCTGCCGGAAAAGGCCGCCAAGCGTGCCAATGTCAGCTTTGTTTCTGATAACCCCAACATCGTGTCGGTCACGTCGGACGGCGTGGCCCAGGCCGTTGGCCTTGGCACCGCTCACGTTGCCGCCACGGTCGGCGACCAGAGCTGCCTGTACACCATTACCACCGAGCCGGACGCCTCCATGGTGGTGACGGAAATGGACGTCACGCTGGCGTCCAACACCATCGCGGTGGGTGACACTACTTCCCTCTCGCTGGCCGTGCTGCCCACCAGCGCCGCCAACTATGCGGACGTAAGCCTCAGCTCCTCCAACGAGGGCGTGGCTACCGTGAACAGCTTTGGCAAGATCACCGGCATTGCCCCCGGTACCGCCACCATTACCGCCACCAGCGGCAGCGTGAGCGCCTCGGCTACCATCAAGGTCGTCGCCAGCGGCTCGGTCGTTCCCCAGTCTCTCTCTCTGAACACCAACTATGTGGTGCTCAAGCCGGGTTCCAGCAAGACCATCACGGGCAGCGTAGCCCCCTCCACGGCCTCCCAGAGCCTGACCTTCAAATCCAACGATACCAAGATCGCTACCGTCAACGGCAGCGGCGTCATCACCGGCGTAAGCACGGGTGCCACCTCGGTCATTGTCTCCAATGGCACGGTCTCCTCCTCGGTGACGGTCATCGTCAACCGCACGGCCTCCGCTTCCAGCGACGGCGACAACTCCGGTGACGGCACCCCGGCCGACGAGACTCCTACGGATCCTGTCGTCGCCGCCATTGAGAACGCGGCTTCCGATACGGTGGCCCTCTCCCAGCAGGAAGCTCCTGTGGTCTCTTCGGATGCCCTGAACGCCCTGCGCGCCAACAACAAGACGCTGGTGGTCAACGGCGACGGCTACAGCCTCCGCTTTGTGGGCAGCAGCATCAAAAACACCTCTGCCCCGGTGGACACGGCCCTCACCTTTACCCCCTCGGAGCACGGCGTCAACTTCGTCCTGAACAACGGCGAGGCACTGCCCGGCACGGTGGAGATCACCTTTACCGGTGATTATGCTGCCTACAGCCGCATCTACCTCTATAACACCGTCGCCTCCAAGTGGCAGTTCCTGAACGCGTTCAAAGATAACACCCTGGGCGCGGACACGGCGGGCGAGTATCTGCTCACCACGGAGAACCTCCGCTTTGCTGAGATGGACTGGACATTCTTCATTGCGGGCGGCTTTGTGATGGTCGGCATTGTTGTGGCCTATATCGTCGTCAAGAAGCGCTACTGGTTCTGGTAAGCATCTCCCCTGTTCTCATTCGTAAAATGGCTCCTGCGTGGCTCTGAGGCTGTGCAGGAGCTTTTGCTTTGCCTGTTCTGATCCTGTGATACACAAAAGCACCCCGTTTCCAGCGGCTCCGAGGCCCAGGAAACGGGGTGCTTGTTTTGATGGAAGTTTACTCGACGGTCACGCTCTTGGCCAGATTACGGGGCTTATCGACGTCACAGCCGCGCAGGACAGCCATATAGTAGGCGAACAGCTGCAAGGGCACGATGAGCTGCAGCGGCATCAGCAGGTCTTCGTACTCGTCCAGCCGGACGATATAATCCGCCACGCCCTCAGGCACTACAGCGTCTTTCGTGGTGAACAGAATGACCCGGGCCCCGCGGCTCTTGGTCTCCTTGGCGTTGGAGATGGTCTTCTCATACACCTGCTTCTGAGTGGCCAGCGCAATGACGGGCACACCATCGGTGATGAGGCTGATGGTGCCGTGCTTGAGCTCGCCGGCCGCATAGGCATCCGAGTGGACATAGCTGATCTCTTTCAGCTTGAGGCTGCCCTCCAGTGAGAGGGCATAATCAAACCCGCGCCCGATAAAGAAGCAGCTCTGGGTGTTGACAAAGCGGCTGGCGAGGTACTTGATCTGCTCGCAGTCATCCAGCCGGGGCTTGATGACCTCCCCTGCCCGGAGCAGTTCGGCGGTCAATCGCTTCGTTTCAGCTTCTTCCAGCTTGCCCCGGGCATAGGCCAGCCGGAGCGCAAACAGGTAGAGCACACACATCTGGACCACATAGGCCTTGGTGGACGCCACGGCGATCTCCGGCCCTGCGTAGGTGTAGAGGATGTAATCCGCCGCCCGGGCAATGGAGCTGCCCACCACGTTGACGATGGCCAGCACCGGCACGCCCCGGCTCTTGGCCAGCTTGAGGGCCGCCAGCGTGTCGCTGGTCTCGCCCGACTGGCTGATAATAATCACGAGGTCGTCCTTGTTCAGGATGGGGTCCCGGTAACGGAACTCGCTGGCAATGTCCACCTCGGCGGGGACTCGGGCCAGCGTTTCAATGGCGACTTTGCCCACCATGCCCGCGTGCATGGCCGTGCCGCAGGCCACCAGATGCACCGTCCCGATGCTGCGGAGCCGCTCATCCGTCAGCTCCGGGATGCGCAGGTCGGGCATGCCATCCTCCACGCGGGGGCTGACCGTCGCCGTGATGGCCGCGGGCTGCTCATTGATCTCCTTGAGCATGAAGTGGGGGTAGCCGCCCTTTTCGGCCGCTTCCTGATCCCAGTCCGCGGTCAGGCGCTGGCGCTCCACGGGCTCCCCAAAGGCGTTGTAGAACCGGATGCCCTGGGCCGTCACGACAGCCAGGTCGCCTTCTTCCAGCACGCTGTAATCCCGGGTGTACTTGAGCAGGGCCGGGATATCCGAAGCCACAAAGTTTTCGCCCTCGCCCCAGCCCACGATGAGGGGGCTCTCTTTTTTCACGGCGAAGATGGTGTCCGGGAAATCCTTGAACAGCACGGCCAGCGCATAGCTGCCCCGCACCATGCCCAGCGCCTCGTGCAGGGCCTGCAGCGGCTCGCCATGGTAGCAGCTGTCAATGAGTTTGACCAGTACCTCGGTGTCCGTCTCACTCTCAAACGTGTACCCCCGGGCGGCCAGCCGCTCCTTGAGAGCACCGTAATTTTCAATGATGCCATTGTGGACGATGCTCACCCGCGGGGTAGAGTGCGGGTGGCTGTTCACATCGCTGGGTTCCCCGTGGGTCGCCCACCGGGTGTGCCCGATGCCGCAGGAGCTCTCCGCGAGGGCCTGTACGGCCAGTTTCTGGCGCAGGGCATCCAGCCTGCCCTTGCTCTTGACAACGCGGATGCCGCCCTCCTGGGCCAGTGCCACACCCGCCGAATCATACCCGCGGTACTCCAGTTTCTCCAAACCATCCAGCAGCACATCCTGTGCGCTGCGCTTTCCAACATAACCTACGATGCCGCACATACAAAACACCTCCATACCGACAGCCCGGCGCAACCAGCGCACAGCACAACTGTCAGCTTCCTGTATCAGTTTATGTTTTTGTATGGCTTCCTTTGAGGGGATCTGTTACGGTATTGCTGCCGTTTTTTGCCCCTCTCTGCGGCTGGTATAGCCCCGCAGGCCGCCTGGCCTGCTTCAGCCGGAGAAACATCCGCCGAATTTCTCGATGATTCCTCTCCTCGTCACCCTCGCGGCTGTCACCCGCGTGGCCCGGCGCTTTGCGTCAACTGTGTGTGCACATTCCTTCTTTCAATGCGTTCCAATTATCTTCCCAGCATCTTGTGCAGCCGTGGCTGCCACAGGATGCGGTACGCCTGCAGCATGTTGTGCAGGGCACGGTCATAGAGCAGAAACGCCACATTACCCATGGCAAGGGTTGTCAGCGAGACAGCCAGCGCCGTGGTGCGCATCTCCTGCGAGATGCTGCCGCCGGGGATGAGCAGCAGCACCAGCCCGTACATGAGCAGGATGCCGCCGTTGCAGAGCAGCAGTTTGCACAGCCCCCGCAGCAGAGCAGGCCGGATGTGCTCGAATTTCGGCTTGACCAGCGGGTAATACCCCAGCAAAAAAACGAATGTCAGCGCCACCTCTTTGTCCGGCACAAACAGCAGGCTCAGCAGGCTGACGGCCCCATAGGCTGTCCAGGCCAGGGTCTTGCCGCACTCCACGCAGACCGTCGCCACCAGAAAGCTGGCAATGGCGGGCGCGATATACATAAAGATCGGGATGACCGCCCCCAGCAGCATGAACGCGATGCTCAGGGCCGCTGCCATGCCGCAGTAGGCCATGGCCCAGCTCTTGCGGCCTTTCACGGCAATTCCCAGCTCACAGGCTGGTTTTCCGGGAACGGATCCACCGCGTGGCGGAGGCCCAGGATCATGATGTTGTCCAGCAGGGTGCGGTTGAGCTTGATATCCAGCAGGTTATACGCCCGCACCAGATCGTTGGCGGCGGCCAGCGCCTGCCGCCGGGCACTCTCCACGGCGGCTTCCGGATTGGTGATCCCATTGGCCAGGAACACGTTATACCGCTTGCGCAGCTTGTCCCGCAAAAAACTCTCGGCTTTGTCCATCAGGTAGGCCGCGCGGCCAATGCAGAAGCCGATATAGTGCATGCTCTTGCGCTGGCTGGGATCATCCGTGGCCAGTACGGAATAAAGGGCTCCATACAGGTTGCTCTTGGGCTCTGAGGCCAGGGTATAGTTCTCGGAGTTCAGGGTCATCTGCACATTGGCCTGGTCCCGTTCCTTCGCAAAAATGCGCTCCAGAGCCGGGTTTTCGGCGGCGGCTTTCTCATAGGCCCGGCGGAGGAAGAGCCAGTTCCTGACGCGGCGCGCTTTTTTATAGAGAGGCAGATCTCCCCACTGGGCGTCCTGCAAACGGTGCCAGCCCAGCAGCACCTCTACCTGAGCCGCCAGCCGGATGCCCTGGGTCTGGCACATCATCTCTTTCCAGACCAGCGTGCCGGGCACCCGCATTTTTTTGCAGGTAGCCGGGCGGCCCGCCAGGCTGTCGGCCAAAATGGCAAACAGCACGCCATTGTACCGCAGGCAGCAGCACGAAAGAAACCCATAAGTGGTATACAGCTGGCGGCGCACGCCCCGCAGGTACCACTGATAGGTATTATAATCCCGGATGGTCAGTTCCGGGAGATAAGGCCGCATCCGCCCGTTCATCTGGCTCATGTCTTCTGCTTGCCCTCCGTTTCGACAGGTGCTTTGTCCAATAGAGTAAGTATAATCCTTTTCGACCTTTCATTCAATGGATGCTTTGTGAAATCTTTCATCAAAAAACGCACCGGACGTTGTGCATCCGGTGCGTTTATAGCAATTCAACTTTTTAATGCAACAGCAACAACGTTGAATTGCATATCGCAAATATGCTGTTTGAATGTTGCGCTAATTTCTTGACTTGCGATAAAAAAGTATCACTTTTTCTCGAAATGCTTGGGAGCCGTGACGCGCTTGCCGTCAAAACCGCTCTTGGGCATGGGCTTGGCGGGCCGGTTCTCAAACTTGGGGGCGCTGTAGTACATGTACAGCTGGCAGGGGATCATGCCGTTGTACATCTTGCGGCGCTTGTTTGCCCGCTTGCCATAGTGGTGCTCAAAATCCATATCGGCGGTGATGGCGTAGACGCCCGCGCAGGGGTGGGCCTCCATCTGCTGGCCCAGAGTCTTTGCCAGCTTGGCAGCGCCCTCAATGGTGCTCATCCGCTCACCATACGGCGGGTTGGTCAGGACGATGGCCTCGCTCTTTGCCGCAAAGTCCGCCACATCGGCCACTTCAAAGTGGCAGCGCTTTTCCACACCGGCCAGCTTGGCGTTGGCGTTGGCCAGGGCCACCGCGGCGGGGTCGATATCATAACCAAAGGCCTCAAAGCCGACATCCAGCTTGGAATCGGCCAGGGCTTTCTGGCGCTGCTCTGCCCAGACGGCGGCAGGCACAAAGCTATACCGCTCAGCGGCAAAGCGGCGCTTGAGGCCCGGCGCAATGTTCATGGCTTTCTGGGCGGCCTCGATGAGCAGGGTGCCGCTGCCGCAGAACGGGTCTTCCACCAGGCTGTCACGGCGGACACGGCCCAGGTCGGCGATGGTAGCGGCCAGCGTCTCGCGGATGGGGGCCTCCATGGCGTTGCGGCGGTAGCCGCGCTTGTGCAGGCCCTCGCCCGTGGTGTCCAGCATGATCTCACAGACGTTCTTGCGGAGCATGAAGCGGATCTTATACTCCGCGCCCGTCTCGGGCAGCACGGAGGTGTGATGGAACTGCATCAGCCGCTTGACCACAGCCTTTTTGATGATGCTCTGGCAGGCAGGCACGCTGGAGAGCTGGCTGTTGAGGGACGAGCCCGACACCGGGAATGCGGCATCGGCGGGGAGCAGCTCCTCCCAGGGGATGGAATACACGCCATCGAACAGCTCGTCAAACGTGGTGGCGGGGTAAGTGTTGAGCAGGAGCATCACACGCTCCACCGTGCGCAGGTTGAGGTTGGCGGCTGCGATCATATCGGCCCCGCCCTTAAAGGTCAGGCGGCCGTCGCTGACACGGATGTCCTCGGCACCGATGCGGCGCAGCTCAAAGTTGGCCGTGGACTCGCACCCGAAAAAACAGGGAGCGATGAGTTCAAATTTTGCGGGCATTTTGGTTTCCTTTCCTGGTTCTGTACGGGGCCGCTTGTTCCGGCTGCCGCCGTGCATGGGCAAAACAGGCCCGCCCCGCTGGGGGCAGGCCCGTTGGTGGTACTTGTATCAGCGGCGTCCGCCACGGCCACGGGGGGCGTAGCCACCGCCGCGGCGGTTGTTGGTCTCGTGGTCGAGATCCGCCATTTTCTCTTCGCTCTGGCTCTTGAAGCGGCTCATCATGTCCTCAAAGCTCAGGTTGTCGCTGCGGGCGGGTGCCTTGGGCTGCCACACACGGGGAGCAGCCTCCCGGGCCGGACGGCCCCCCTCACGGGGCGGGCGCCCACCGCCCTGACCGCCGCCAAACCGGCTGCCGCGATTGCCGCCATGACCGCCCTCCCGGGGGCCATTGCCATAAGGCCGTGGCCCGCGATCCTCCCGCGGCGTGCGGGGAGCACGGGGTTCCTGGGGCAGCAGCCGCTTGATGGAAAGCGCGATCTTTCCGTCCGGGGCCACGTTGATGACCTGGACTTTGACCGTATCGCCATCGTGCAGGACGGCTGCAATGTCCTGCACAAACTCATTGGACACCTCGGAAATATGGACCATGCCCACGCGGCCCTCCGGCAGCGCGACAAACGCGCCAAACGGCTTCACGCCTGTGACACGACCCTCGAAAATGTTTCCTACCTCAATTGCCAAAGCTCAATACTCCTGTTCTTCTCCTGATAGTATCCGGTCTGCCGCAGGGGGACCGGGGGTGCGGCTTCAGTTGCCCGTCACATCCACAAAGATGCGCTCATTGGCAGCTGCGTAATTATAAGAGTCCCGCGCGACCCACTCGGTCACCTCGTCCGAATCACCACTGAGGATGCGCTGCATCTCTTCATTTTTGGTCTGCTGCTGGCTGATCTGCTCCTGCAGGGTCTGCAGCTCCGCGCGTTTGGAGCTGATGGCTACCTGGTTGGAGATATACGCTGCCAGCATACTGAGCAGCAGCAGTACAAAAAACAGCCGGAAAAACACTCCCAGCACGGTTTTGCGTTTCCGCCGCTTGCGGCCCGGATTCGTCATAGTGTAAGCCCCCGTACATACAGCAGGCTTTTTGCGCCTGTACTCTTACTTTGATACGTTTGAATTATACAACACGCGCCGCTCACTTGGCAAGTTCTTTTTCGGTTTTTTTGCAAGTCTTTTTTCGTTCCGGCGTTCTTTGGCCGCCTTTTTGCGGGCGGCACGGGCCTGGGCATGGGCCGCGGCGTATTTTGCCAGCCCATCCAGCGGCCTGCGCAGCACCCGGCCCACGGCCCGCAGCGGAACCCCCAACAGGTGCTCTGCCAGCGCAATGCCTGCAATGGCTGCCGCCAGCATGTACCAGCGCGGTACGCCCCCGGCGCTGAGGGAGGCCGCGTAGCTCTGGGTGCCCAGCAAAAGGCCGCCCATCAGCAGCACGTCCGGCAGAAGCGCCCCCCGCCCCCGCACCGGGAAAAATGCCCGGCCTGCCCCGAGGCAGGCCCCCAGCACGGCGCAGGCGGCAGCCTCCTGCCCCACCTGCCCGGGGGAAAGCGCCGGGCCCATCAGTGGAACAGGCGGTGCAGAAACCCGCCCGCCGTCCGCTGAGCCGTATACTCCAGCACATCCACCCGCCCGGTGAGCTTCACCTCGCCTTTGTCGAGATCGAGGCTGGTGACGCTGAGCTGGGCCCCGGCCAGCGTGAGGGTGCCCTTGGTGGTCTCCATGGCGGCGCTGTCGGGGTCACACCGCAGCATCCGCCGCACGCCGGTCACGGTCAGCTTCCCCCGCCCCTCCAGGATCAGGTCATGGGGCAGGGCGTTATTATTTTGTGCTTCCGCCTTTGTCATCCGTCTCCCCTCCCCTTTTTTACAGAGTATGAGGAGGCAGGCGGGGTTATTCGCTGATGATCTCGTACATCTCCCGGGCCACGTCCTTGGTGCGGGGCTCCACATCGGAGAGCACCTTGACCTTGATGGGCCGGTTGCCGAACGTCACCTCAAGGATGTCCCCGGCCTTGACGGCCTGGCTGGCCTTGGCGATCTTGCCGTTGATGAGGATCCGGCCTGCATCAGCCACCTCATTGGCTACGGTGCGGCGCTTGATGAGCCGCGAAACTTTCAGATATTTGTCCAATCTCATAAAGACTCCAATCTAGACAGCAGGGCCCGCCCTTTGACAACAGGGAAAGCCCATGCGTCCTGCTCAGACCTGCCCGGCCTGCCAAGGGCTCCCCTGCTCAGGAAAGACTCCCCCGGTCGGGGGAGGTGGCACGAAAGTGCCGAAAGGGGAGTGGCTGGCATCGCGAAGCGATGACTGAGAGGTTTATACAACAAAAACCGCCGGGCCTCGGTGGGAGGTTCCGGCGGCAAAAAGCAGTTTTTACAGGGTGTCTTTCAGAGCCTTGCCGGGCTTGAAGACGATGCTCTTGGAAGCAGCGATGGTGATGGGCTCGCGGGTGCGGGGGTTGATGCCCTGACGCTCGGCGCGCTCACGCACCTCAAAGGTGCCAAAGCCGGAGATGGAGATCTTCTCACCCTCAGCCATTGCCTTGCCCAGTGCCTCAAAAGCAGCGTTGACTGCCATCTCCGCGCTCTTCTTGCTCATCTCGGTATTTGCCGCAACCTGTGCGATCAGATCCGTCTTGGTCATAATCGAAAACCTCCACAAATGTTTCTCTTCTTCGTTTTGTTATTCGAGCAGGCAGTCTCTCTGCCTGTTACCCGTTCGATTGGTGCTTTGCTTCCCGCGCAAAGCGTTTGGCGGCAAAGGTCAGCGCCTCCTCGGCGTCAATGCCCTCCTGCCGCAGGGCGTCCACGGCGGCAAACAGCAGCTCCCCAGCCGCCTGCGGGGCGTTTTCCGGTGTTCTGGCATCCCAGGCCGCCTCCGCCGCGTGCAGGGCATTCTCTGCCTGCCGGGGCGTCTGGCTGCCCACGCCATGGCCTGCCGCCCGCTTCTGCAGCTTCTGGGCACGCATCAGCGCAGGCAGGGTGGCCGGCACAGTATCCAGCTCATCGGCCAGGGTCCGGCGGCCCTTTTCCTTATTTTTGAGCGCGTCCCAGCTGTTTATACCAGCATTCCGGGCCGCGGAGGAAGCAAAGATGTTCGGGTGGCGGAAGACCAGCTTCTCGCACACCTCCCGGCAGACCTGCTCAAAGTTGAGCCGCCCGCGCTCTTCCTCCAGCACCACATGGAACGCCACCTGCATCAGCACATCGCCCAGCTCCTCCCGGAGCATGTCGGCATCGTCGGCGTCAATGGCCTCCAGTGCCTCACAGGTCTCCTCCAGGAAGTTTTTCCGGATGGAGGCGTGGGTCTGCACCTTGTCCCACGGACAGCCCGTTTCCGGGTCCCGCAGGATGCGGATGATCTGGACAAGATCCTCGGCCGTATAGTGCTCACGATCCGGCCAGTCCTGCATGGCGCATCCCTCCTGTGCTCAAAAACTGGATTTTAATTGTACCGCAGCTTTCGCCCTTTTGCAAGGGTTCAAGCGCATTTTCCGGCTTTTGCGGCCAATTTCTCGCACATTTTTCACATACAAAGGGGCGGTACCCCAGCAGGACACCGCCCCAGCGGAATTTTGGCTGTACTTACAGCTGCGCGCCGCACTTGTTGCAGAACAGTGCATCGTCCGAGACCGGAGCACCGCACTGGGGGCAGGCCTTGGGGGCATCCTCCGCGGCGGCGGGCGTTTCTGCTGCCGGTTCTTCCGTGGGAGCGGCATCCGCTGCAACAGGCTCTTCCTCCAGATCACGGGTGATCTCCACCGCGGCGGGGCCAAGCGCCTCCTTGAGGGACGCCAGCTCCTGCTCAATGGAATCGATCATCTCGATGTATTTGTCCACGAGGGGCTGGTTTTCCTCATTGCCCTTGGCCAGGCTGTAGACCAGCGCGCCCAGCTGACGCTGTGCCTTGGCCAGCTTTGCCTGCTCGCTCACGATCTTTGCCTGGGTCTTGCCTCTCTCGGCCAGATCCATGGCGGCATTCTTGCCTTTCTCGGCGTATTCCAGACCCATTTCCTTGAGCTTATTGAAATCCATAAAAGGCACCTCTCTTGTTTGTACCCGGCCGTTTTTCCGGGTTTCTGCCAACGGCACAGGCGTCCTGCCCGTGCTTCCAGATGGTGGTTTCATTATAGCGCACTCAAAAGGGGATTGCAACGAATCCACCGCAACTTTTACAGTTTGGTGCAGGTTTGGCAACAGTTTTTTCGCATTTACACAAAAGGGCGCGTCACTGCGCGGTTTTGCCGCCGATCTCGCCGGCATAGAATTCCCGCAGCATACTGTCGGCGGGCAGCAGGTCCAGCGCCACCGGGGCCACATGCTCAAAGCGGCGGGCGGTCTCGTCCCAGAGCTCCGCGTTATGGCCCTCCAGCGTGAACTGCTGGCGCACCTTTTGCAGCAGCTTTGCGATCAGGCCCAGCTCATAGGTGAACGAGGTATCCAGCAGGAAATCCGCCGTGGTCTTGAACCCCTTGATATACCGGGTCTCACCGTCCAGCACACGGTCCCACATGGCCAGCGTTTTGGCCGGGCTGCGGCCGCGGGTGGCGGCGTCGCGCAGGGTGCGGCGGCACAGGCGGATATCCTGGGTGTTGATGGTGCGACGGCCGTCGATGCAGTATTCCTCCCGCAGGCCCGCATAGACGCGGTAGATCTGGTCGCCAGGAACAAGGCTCGTCAGCTCCGGGTTGAGGGCGTGGATGCCCTCCACAATGCAGACGCCGCCTTTCAGGTCGATCTCTTCCGTCTCACTGGAGCGTGCCTCCTTGGAAAAATCGTAGACGGGCAGCACGGTCTTGCCCGTCTCGTTCAGCTCCTTGAGGCACTGGCGGATGAGGGGCAGATCCAGCGTGTCGGGGTTCTCATAGTCCAGCGTGCCGTCCGGCAGGCGGGGGTAATACTGGGCCCCCCGGAAGAAGTTGTCCAGGCTGACCACCCTGGCCGGGGTGCCCTGGCGCTCCAGCTCCTCGGCCAGCTTATGAGCCGAGGTGGTCTTGCCGCTGGCCGAGGGGCCGGTCAGCATGACGATCTTCGTGCCGGAAAAGCGCACTTTCTCGGCGGCATAGCGCACCCGCTCCCGGTAGCTCTGCTCGCTCAGGGCGGCAAGCTCCGCCGGGCTGCGGGCTGCAACGTTGTACAGCCCGACTTCAACCAACCGTTTCGGGACCCAAATCGTGATCATAAAAATCAGCCACTCCTTTTTTCCGTTCCAGTACCTCCGCAAAGCGCTGGATATACTCATTCGGATACTTGAAATTGAAGATGCGCTGCATCCGTTTTCCGCCGTCGGCCACCAGCTTGGTGCTGCCGCCCGCGCCGGCGGAGAGGATGGTCTGGACTTCCTCCATGATATAGATATTATAATATCCCTCGTGGCCCGGCTTGCACCAGCCCACGTTTTCCAGATTTTGCAAGGTATTCTTCTGGCGGTAGAGGTAATACGGGCGGTAGCCCGCCTCGGCCAGCAGATGGCATTTTTCCAGCATGGCGGCTACATCGGCGTAGTCGTTCTCTTTCTGGTCCTCCATCACGATGCGGGAGGCCCGCTTGAGGGTCAGGGTGTGGACGGTGATATTCTCCGGGTCCAGCGCGATGGCCTGCCGCAGACTATGCTCAAAGCCCTCCACCGTGTCCCCCGGCAGGCCCGCGATGAGGTCCATGTTGATGTCCTCGTGGCCTGCTTTCCGGGCGTCGGCGTAGCAGTCCAGAATGTCCTGTGCCGAGTGCTTGCGGCCAATGCCGGCCAGCACCTCGTCCGAGAATGTCTGGGGGTTGATGGAGATACGGGTGGCCCCGTACTCCTTGATGACCGCCAGCTTTTCGGCGTCGGTGCAGTCCGGGCGGCCCGCCTCCACGGTGTACTCCATCACCTGAGAGAGGTCAAAATTCTCCCGCACGGTGCCCATCAGCTGGCGCAGCTGGTCCGCCGAGAGGCTGGTGGGGGTGCCGCCGCCAATGTAGATGCTGCAGAGGGTCAGGCCCGCTTTGTCAGCCTGTGCTTTGATCTCCTCCACCTCCCGGCAGAGGCAGTCCACATAGGGCTGCACCATCTTGCGGTCCCGGTCCAGGTTGCAGCTGACAAAGCTGCAATAGCTGCACCGGGAGGGGCAGAACGGGATGCCGATATAGAGGCTGTAGGTCCTGGGCACGCTGCCCGCCTTCAAAATAGGCTCCTGCAGATCGGCAATGGCCTTGGCCATCTGGTATTTCTGCCGGGAGCAGTCGAACCGGCCCAGGAAAAACTGGTCGATGTCCTCCTCGCTCCAGCCGGCGGCCCGCTTATCGTGGATGAGGCGCACCGGGCGGACGCCCGTCATCTTGCCCCAGGGCGGGCGGATGCCCGTCCATGCCCGCAGCAGGTCATACGTCAGGCTGGCAAGCGCAAACTCCGGCGTCTCGATATCGGGCAGGAGGGCCCGCGCCGTTTTGCTCTTTCCCCGCTCCCGCACCATGGCCCAGAGGCCGTCCGGCTTTTTTTCGGCCCAGACGCAGTCTTCGCCGTCCTCCGGGGCGGTGAGGGTCAGGGGTGCCATGGGATAAAACAGCCGGACCAGATGCTCCACCTCATAGCCGGAGGGCAGGCCTGTGATATATATTTTCATGCTTTATTCCGCCTTTGCGTTCCGGAGCGCCTGCCGGATATAGAAGTTATTGTCCAGCTCCTGCCCCATGGTGGAAAAATCCCCGTGGCCGGGCAGCAGCTGCGTCTCACGGGGGATGGGCAGCTTTGCAAACTTGCGCAGGCTCTGCTCCATCTTGCGGTCATCGCCGCCCTCCAGGTCGGTGCGGCCCATGCTGCCCTGAAAGACCGTGTCCCCGGCAAAGAGGTACTCGCCGCAGAGCAGCACCACGCCGCCCTCTGTGTGGCCGGGGGTGTGCCAGACCGTGAACTTGAGCTCATCCACGGCGATGGTCTCCCCCTCCTCATAGCCGCTGTCCACATCGGCTGCTTTCAGGGGAAGCAACTGGGTGCCGCGGCAGTCAACCGGCTCACAGTAGAGCCTGGCCTTATGCTCCCGGCGGAGGGTGCCTGCACTGCCCACATGGTCATAGTGGCCGTGGGTGCAGAGGATGGTGGTGAGCTGCGCGTTGTGCTCTTTTAGAATTTTATCGTACTCCTGCACCTCGGCGGCCGGGTCAATGATGACCGCATGGCCCGCGTCCGAGATGAGCAGGAAGCTATTGGTGTAAAACGGCGCGGGGCCGAGAAGATGAAATGCCTGCATCGTGTTCTCCTTCACAAATATCTTGGCTCGCCCTCTGAAAGACTCCCTCCGGCCGGAGGGAGATGTCGCGTAAGCGACAAAGGGAGGCCGAGCTGGCGCAAAGCGCCTGAGAGGGCGCTCTTACTCTTTATGCTTCCACTCGTCGGTATCAATGACGATGGTGCAGGGTCCCTCGTTGACGAGAGAGACCTGCATGTCGGCTCCGAACTCGCCGTGCTGGACCTCCTTGAGGCCCTGCTGATTCATCTCGGCAAGGAACAGCTCATAGGCATCCACGGCCAGCGGGGGCTTTGCCGCCTTGATGAAGCTGGGGCGGAACCCCTTGCGGGTGTCGCCGTAGAGGGTAAACTGGCTCACCACCAGCGCCGAGTACCCGAGGTCCTTTGCGCTGAGGTTGAGCTTGTCGTTTTCGTCCTTGAAAATGCGCAGTCCCGCGCATTTTTCCGCCAGCTTGGGCACGATGTCCAGCGTATCGGTATCTTTGACGCCCAGCAGGATGACGAGGCCGGGGCCGATGGGCCGGGGCTCCCCGCCGTTGACCCGCACACTGGCGGAGGAGACGGCCTGAATGACAGCACGCATGTTGTTAACTCCTTGTCACCTTGAGCACATCCTTGATCTTGGAAAGGCGGGCCACCACCCGGTTGAGGTGCTCGGTATTGTTGATGCCGATGGTCAGGCTGACCACGGCGCAGTTGTTTTCCACCTGGCGGGCGTTCATGGTGTAGATGGGCACCCGGATATCCGCCAGAGCCGCCAGCACGTCCCGCAGCAGCTCGTTGCGGTCCAGCGCAATGATCTCAAGGCCGGCTTTGTAGCTGTCCTTGACGCTGTCGGCCCAGTAGGCCTTGACCCAGCGGGGAGCGTTGGTGGGGTCTTTCATGCTGGCAATGGCGTTGACACAGCTCTGCTTGTGGATGGAGACGCCAAAGCCGCGGGTGATAAAGCCCACGATGGGGTCCCCGGGCAGGGGCGAACAGCACTTGGCAAACTTGATGGGGGTGTTATCAAAGCCCTCCACCACCACGCCATCGGTGGCATGGACCTTGCTTAAGTCCACCTTGGCCAGCTGTTCGTTTTTATCTTCCTCGCTCTTCCGCTTCTGCCACTCTTCTTTCAGCTTGGGCAGGCAGTTGGCGATGGTAATGCCGCCGTAGCCGATGGCGGCGTACAGTTCTTCGGCGTTGTTCTGGCGCAGGCGGCGGCAGCAGCTGCCGATGAACTCATCCAGCTCGTCGTCCGGGATGAAGATCATCTCCCGGCGCAGCTCCCGGGCCAGCGTGTCACGGCCCTCCTGGATGTTCTCCTCCCGGCGCATCTTCTTGAACCAGTTGCGGATCTTGCTCTTGGCCTCGCTGGTGCGCACGATCTTGAGCCAGTCGCGGCTGGGGCCCTTGTCCGCCGGGCCGAGGATGACCTCGATGATCTCGCCGGTGGAGACGATGTGGTCAATGGGGACCATCCGGTTGTTGACCTTGCAGCCCACCATCCGGTTGCCGACGGCGGAGTGGATGGCATAGGCAAAGTCGATGCAGGTGGCACCCGTGGGCAGGTTGATGACATCGCCCTTGGGGGTAAAGGCAAAGACCTCCTCGGGGAGCAGGTCACTCTTCAAATCATGGAGCAGGTTCCCGGAGTCCTCGCTGACGCGCTGGTTTTCCAACAGCTGACTCACCCATGCCAGACGCTCGTCCAGCTTATCGTGACCATCCAGGCCCTCTTTATACTTCCAGTGGGCTGCAACGCCGTACTCGGCCATCTCGTCCATCTTGCGGGTGCGGATCTGCACCTCAAAGGGGACGCCCTCGTGGCCGATGACCGTGGTGTGCAGGCTCTGGTAGCCGTTGGGCTTGGGGGTGGAAATATAATCTTTGAAGCGGTTTGGCAGCGGGTGGTACATATCGTGGATGAGGCCCAGGGTGCTGTAGCACTCGGCCAGGGTATCCAGAATGATGCGGACCGCATAGATATCATAGATCTCGTCAAAAGACTTGTTCTGCATGATGGTCTTGCGGTAGATGCCGTAAATGCTCTTGACCCGGCGCTTGATGGTGGCACCCTCGATGCCGCTCTCTTCCAGCCGCTTTTCGATGACACTGGACACGCCCGCCAGGAATTCCTCGCCAGCCCGCTCGCTGAGCATCTTGTTGATCTCCTCGTAGCCCACAGGGTCGAGGTAATGGAGGCTGCGGTCTTCCAGCTCCTCTTTCACATTCAGGATGCCCAGACGGTTGGCGATGGGGGCATACACCTCCATGGTCTCCCGGGCTTTATCCCGGCGCTTCTGCTCGGGCCAGGCGTCGCCGGTGCGCATATTATGCAGCCGGTCGCAGAGCTTGATGATCATGACCCGGACATCCCGGCTCATGGCCAGCAGCATCTTGCGCAGGTTCTCGGCCTGCAGCTCCTCGATGTTGGAGAACTGAATTTTCGTCAGCTTGGTGACGCCGTCCACCAGCAGGGCCACTTCCTCGCCGAACGAGGATTTGATCTGCTCGATGGTGGTGGGGGTATCCTCCACCACGTCGTGCAGCAGGGCGGCGGCAATGCTCTCGGTGTCCATGCCCAGGTCCAGCACCAGCCGGGCCACAGCCAGCGGGTGGCAGATATAGGGCTCGCCGCTGCGGCGGCAGACGCCCTTGTGGGCGTCGTTGGCCATGTTGTAGGCCTTATCGATCATCTCCATGTTGTAAGCCTTGCCGCTGGCCTTGATGGCCTCCACAAGCTTTTCATAGGTCACGATCTCCGGCCGCACTTCCGAGGGCAGAGCGCCCTCCGGCGCATTGGCCGGCAGGGCCGTGGCGGCCACGGTGGCCGTCTCCGGTGCCACCACAGGCTGGTGCAGGTGGGTCTTGGCCGAGTAGGAATCCTCCCCGGCCGCCCCCGTTTTTACTTTTTCGTCAGGCATTTTACTCTCCCTCCAAACATTTCAGGATGGGCGCGTCGGCCAGGTTTTTCTTCCCAGCCGTGGGCACAAGCTCCCAGAACTTTGCCCCGCCGTGTTCTACCGCGGCAATAAGACCCACCTGTTCCAGCGCCGTGAGCGCTACCAGAGTTTTTCCCGTCTGCTGCTCGCCAAGCTTGGCAAACAGAGGCTGCAGGTCTTCCGCGTGCCAGCGGCGGGTCTGAAGCTCCCGGTACACCGTGATGATTTCACCGCGCACGGGAGCGATAAGCTTTTTCTGTTCGTCCTGCAGCGGGGTGCCCCGGCGCAGGGCCTGCACCAGCGCGGTCTGCTCGGCCACGGCATGGCCCAGCCCCGCCGGGTGCAGCTCGATGACGCGGCCGGAGAGCTGCGGGCCCCGGGCCGATTCATACACCGAGAGGTTGAGGGCGGCATCCACGACATCGCCCATGGCGTAGGGCAGCTGCTCCGGGTGCATCCCGAACCAGACCGCGTAAATGCTGGCATTCCCCTGCCGCAGGCGCAGGCGGCAGTGCTTGCCCTCCGAGACCGGGTAGATGCCCTCCACCACGGCTTTTTCCAGCAGGAACACCGGGGTGGGGTTCTCGGCCCCATAGGGGGCCAGCTGATCCAGCCGGGCTACGCTTTCCACCGTGACCCGGTCCAGCCGGATGGAGAGGTCGCACTCCAGCGGCGGGGTATACAGCACCGGACACTCCCGGGCCGCCCAATCGTTCATCCGGCGGCGGAGGGCAGGCAGATTCTCCGCCCGCACCGAGAGGCCCGCCGCCATGGCATGGCCGCCAAAACGGAGAAGCAGGTCGGCGCAGGAAGCGATGCACTCGTGCAGGTTGAAGCCCTGCACACTGCGGCCGCTGCCCTTGCCCTCACCGTTCTCATCAATGGAGACGACGATGACGGGCCGCCCGGTCTTTTCCACCAGACGGGAGGCCACGATGCCGATGACGCCGGGGTGCCAGTTCTGCCCCCAGAGCAGGATGACCCGGTCTTCCAAAAGGCCCGGCTCCCGATCCAGCAGCTCCTGCGCTGCCTTGACGATCTCCTGTTCCGTCTCCTGCCGGGAAACATTGATCTCCGTCAGCCGGTGGGCCAGCTCCGCGGCCCGGTCCTCGTCCTCACAGAGGACGAGCTGCAGGGCGGTGACGGCACTGTCCATCCGGCCCGCCGCATTGATGCGGGGGGCAATGGCGTAGCTGACGTTCTCTGCCGTGACGGGCTTGCCCGCAAGGCCTACTTCTTCCAGCAGAGCCATCAAGCCAGGGCGGTCGGTCTGCTGCAGCTGCCGCAGGCCCGCTTTGACCAGGGTTCGGTTCTCCCCCGTCAGGGGCATCACGTCAGCCACCGTGCCCACGGCGGCCAGGTCGCCGCAGTAATCCAGCATCTCCTCCGGCGGGCAGCCGTCCAGCGCCGCGCAGAGCTTGAATGCCACGCCCGCACCGCACAGGCCCTTAAAGGGGCTGGTGTCGTCGGCCCGGCGGGGATCCACCACGGCCACAGCCTTGGGCAGCACCTCGTGGGGCAGATGGTGGTCGGTGACGATGAGGTCTACCCCCAGGGAGGCTGCAAACTCGGCTTCCTCAATGGCGGCAATGCCGTTGTCCACCGTGACGATGAGCTGGCAGCCCTTGTCGTGGATGGACTGGATGGCGTTTTTGGAGAGGCCGTAGCCATCGCCCTCCCGGCTGGGCAGCATACATTTGACGTTGGCTCCCATCCCTTTCAGGTGCTGGTAGAGCAGGGCCGTGGCAGTCACGCCGTCCACATCGTAGTCGCCAAAGACCACGATGGTCTCTTCGTTGTCAATGGCCTGCAAAATGCGGGCACAGGCCTTGTCCATGTCGGTCAGGAGCATGGGGTCGGTCAGCTCTTCCTCGCCCGCCAGCAGGGTCAGCGCCTCTGTCGGATCGGTGATGCCACGGGCCGCCAGAATGCCCGCCAGCAGGGCGGTTTCTTTCTGCTGGGCGGCCAGGGTGGCATTGTATTGCGCTTCCGTCCAGGGCTCCTCGCTCTGGCTGTGATATTCCAGTTCTTCGGTATTCTGTTCCGCGATGGCGTGGGTCAGCTCCCGCACCGCCGCGCGATCCAGCGTCTTCAGGTTCCAGGCCCGGTAGGTCATAGCATCCCCTCCCCGGTCAGTCCGTCATTCGCCAGCATCCCCTGCAGGGCGGCAATTTCGCTGGAAACATCCAGCGCCACATCGCTCAAAAGCTTATCGTAGAGGTTATCATAGGCCTGGTTGAGCGTATGCAGGATGCCGGCGATATCCCGGCGGATGGTCTCAGCATTTTCGCCCTGCTGGCCCTGCACGTCGTTATAGGTGTGCAGCAGCTTGAGGGTGGTGGGGATATAATACTCTGCAAAACGGCGGGCCTTGGGCAGGCTCTCCGGGTGGGCTTCCAACCAGTCGCAGATGGCCTGGGTGGTCTTCTGCATGTGATCCAGCTCCTCCACGGCACGCTCGTCCTGCATGAGGGCTTTTTCTTTTTTCAGCACCTGGGCAAAGCTCCGGGCCACTTCCAGGTTGAGAGGCACGGTGCTTTCCGCCTCCTCCGGCTGGGGCTCCGGCCGCGGGGCCTGTTCGGCGGCCTTGCGGGCCTCCTGGGCGGCACGGTAGTCCTCCGCTGTCAGGTAGAGCTTCTCGTCTTTTTCATCCAGCCAGGCCGAGAGCCAGCCCCTGTGGATGTATCCGCGCAGGTCCTTGAGGGCTTTCTGCTTTTTCTGGTGGGTCAGGTCGGCCAGCATCTCCAGTGAGAGGCCCTTTTGGGAATCAAACTCTTCGGCCATGTCGGCGTAAAGGTTCAGCTTTTTGCCAGCACGCATCCGGGAAGCACCGGCTGCCGTCATCCAGCCGAACAATGCGGTGATGGCTGTGAATACCCAGCCGCTGACCCAGATCGCGCCCATGGCAAAGCTGCCAATCGCCTCGCCCCCGGCTACGAACACCTGGGTGATCACATCCCCCTCGGTGGCAACGGCGTCCCCCAGCAGGGTGCTGGGGGCAAACATGGCGGCAGCGCCAAAGCAGCTGATGGCCGAAATGCCAAAGATGACCGCAAACGTGATGCCCACCGCCAGCAGGGCCACACCCGCATTGTGGCGCTTTTTGGCGCTGGCGCGGATGTTCTCCACAGGGGTCGGCTCCGGTTTCCGGGCAAAGAACTGCCGGGCCCAGGCCGAGCCGCTGCCGCCTGCCGCCCGCGCGGCTTTTTCGGCCTGCCGCTGGCAGGCCTGCTGGCCCTCCCGCACGGCGCGGCCCGCCGCGTTGATGCCGTAATTGGCGGCATCCACGGCAGCACGGCCCACATCCCATACCCTATCGCCGATCTCCTCGCCCCGGCCCTCAAAGCCGTGGCGGAACGCGTCGGACATGGTATCGCCAAACTCCCGCAGCTGGCGCTCCAGCTCCTGCTGCACCTGTTTTCCCTCGTCGGGGCGGTGTTCTGTATCACGTTGGTTTTCGTTCATGTTTTTACTCATCCCTCTGCCGGGCTGTACCGGCTGATGATGGCCCGGGCTACCCGCAGGCCATCCACGGCGGCGCTCATAATGCCGCCCGCATATCCGGCGCCCTCGCCGCAGGGGTACAAACCTGCCAGCTGGGCGCACTCAAAATTCTCTTCCCGTTTCAGCCGCACCGGGCTGCTGGTGCGGGTCTCGAGGCCGGTGAGGATGGCCTCGGGCGCGGTGTAGCCCGCAATTTTGCGCTCGTAAGCGCGCAGGCCTGCCCGCAGGGTATCGGCCAGCTCCCCGGGCAGCAGGGCCCCCAGGTCTGCCGGACAGACGCCGCGGTCATAAGTGGGCTGGACCCGGCTGATCTTCAGCTGACCCCTGCCCTCGAGAAAGCTCTGGATGTTCTCCGCCGGGGCCGCGTACTCCCCTGCCGGGCGTCCGGCGGCGTATGCTCTGGCTTCCAGCTCCCGCTGGAACGCGATGGCCTGGCGGGGATCGTTTGCAAAATCGGCTCCGCCCACGCTGACCACCACAGCCGCGTTGGCGTTTTTGCCGCTGCGGGCATGGTAGCTCATGCCATTGGTGACCACACGGCCTTTCTCGCTGGCTGAGGCCACCACCTGGCCGCCCGGGCACATGCAGAACGTATAGACGCACCGCTCCCCCACATGCTGGGAGAGCTGGTACTCGCCTCGGGGCAGGGCCGGGTGGCCGGCTGCCTCGTGGTAAAGGCTCTTTTCAATTTCGCTCTGGAGATGCTCCGCCCGGAAACCGACGCTGAACGGCTTGCACTCCAGCACCAGGCCGCTGTCCAGCAGCATCCCGAACGTGTCCCGGGCCGAGTGGCCCACCGCAAACACCAGCGCCTCGCAGGGGAACGAACCTGCCGTGGTCAAAATACCCGTCAGCGCGCCATTCTTCCGCTCAAAACCGGTGAGGGCCGTGTTGAAATGCACCTCGCCGCCCAGAGACTCGATCTCTTTCCGGATGGAGGTGATGACGCCCCGCAGCAGATCGGTGCCCACATGGGGTTTCTGCTTCCAGGCGATCTCCGCCGGGGCACCGTGCTGCAAAAACACCTCGGTGACAAAGCCGCAGAGCTCATCCCCGATGCGGGTGGTCAGCTTGCCGTCCGAGAATGTGCCCGCGCCGCCCTCGCCAAACTGGATGTTGGCGTTTTCGTCCAGCTCGCCGGTGGCCGAGAAATGCTCCACGGCCCTGACACGCTCGTCCAGCGCTGGGCCCCGCTCCAGCACAATGGGGCGGTAGCCCTGCCGGGCCAGCAGCAGGGCTGCAAACAGGCCCGCAGGCCCCAGGCCGCAGACCACCGGGCGGTGGGCAAGCGGCTGGGTGCCGTTCTGGACGGAAAAATCCACCTTTTGGTGCAAAGCGACGCAGGGCGAGGCCCCTGCATAAGCAGATTCCTCACCCTCGTCCTTGAGCGTGACCGCTACCGTGTACACCAGTTTGGGCTGCCCGTGGCGCGCGTCCACAGAGAGTTTTGCCACCCCCAGATGCCCCACTTTTGCGCGGGGGACGCGTGCCAGATGCAGCGCTTTTTCAAAGGCCTGCGGCTCCCCGGCGGAGAGGGGCAGGCGGATGTCTCGCACTAAAATCATGTTATGATTCTTTCTTTTTATTATAAACTTTCGCGTTCAGCACAGCTTACCCGCCCTGCCAAGGGCTCCCCTGACAGGGGAGCTGGCAATGCGAAGCATTGACTGAGAGGTTTAACCGACATTGCTTTCGATCTTGCACTGCACCATATAGCTGCCCAGCGCAAAAATTTTGCCGTTGGCGGGCACATACAGGCGGCAGGCAATGTTCTGCTGGCCAATGGCCACCGAGAAATCATCGGCGTCGATCTCAATGACCACCTGTTCCGGCGTCAGCGTTTCCAGCGAACCGGCCGGGCCGCAGAGGGTCACGTTCATCAGCCGCTCGGTCTCCACCGTCAGCTGGTAGCTGGAGGGCAGATTGACGACCTGCACGCAGCTGGAGGGCAGGTTCAGGGTCTTGCTCTCCAGCTTGGAGCTGTCAAAGCTGACCGTGATGCTGGAGAGGTTATCCAGCAGGTGGATGCCGGTGGGCAGCTCAATGGGCATCTCGTAGACCTTGTCCAGCGCAAAGGTGGAGAGGTCGATGGTGCCCACGGACAGCGCCGAGAGGCGGTCGATCTGGGACTCCGGACCGGCCACGTTAAGCGTCTTCTTGCTCAGGGTATAGGCCAGCACCGAGGAATCAAAGTCCCGCGGGGCGTTGATGAAGCTGACCTCCACCGGGAGGGTAGCCACCTTGTACACCTGCAAGGTCACGTCCACGCTCTCTTCCTCGAGGGTGGTGTACTCAAACTTGACCTCGCTGCCGCTGCGGGTGTAGAAACGCAGGGCGGTGGTCAGGGTGACCGGCTCGGTCAGGTCGCCCTTGTGGGCGACTTCGGCGGTGCAGGTCTCCACCTGGCTCAGCTCGGTGCTGGGGCCGGAGAGGGTGACGGTCTCTTTTGAGACATCCGTGCCGTACAGGATATACCCATCCGCGATGGTCAGGTAATTGGTGGTCACGGTGATGGGCAGGGTCTTTTCCTCCACCACGTCGAACACCACATCCACGGTGTTGTCGCCGCCCTCAATGGAGACGGACACGCCGGTGAGCAGGGTGCTCTGGCTCCGCACCTGCAAACGCAGGTTCTTCTCGCCGCTGTCCCGCACGCTGGACCAGTCCGGATAGACCACAAAATCGGAGGCCTGCAGGCTGCCGATGGTGTAGCCGTCGCCGGAGAGCTTCAGGTTGACGAACTTTTCCGGGGCGCTGACGATACTCAGGCCGCGGGAAGTATAGGCAGAGGAATCATAGGTGAAATCCACCGGGACATTGGAGATGGTCTTGGTGGTGCCGGGCTGGACGACGATGGTAACCGCCATCCAGGCAATGATGGCACCGATGATGGCCAGCAGCAGGCGGATGCGGCGGTCATTGAGCATACCGCCTGCGGGCTTGATGGCGGGCTTGGTGCCGTCGGGCTTTTTGGGCGCGGTGCTCATTGCTGCTCATCCTCCTTCTGATTGACCCAGTTCAACAGCTGTTTGGCGCGGTATTTCCAGCTGCTGGTGTCGGTCTTTTCGCTGGTGGTCTCCTTGGGGATCATCTCGTCGATGAGGCGGGTGTAGAGGGTCTGGCGGTCAAAATGGCGGATCAGCACGCCGTTTTTGGCCATGGAGATGATTCCCGTCTCCTCGCTGACGACGATGGCAATGGCATCCGAGTTCTCGGCAATGCCCAGGCAGGCGCGGTGGCGGGTGCCCATGTCCTTGCCGAGGTCCAGGTTGTTGGAAAGGGGCAGCACGCAGCCCGCCGCTTTGATACGGCCGTTTTCAATGATGGCCGCACCGTCATGCAGGGGGGTGCCCTCGTAGAAGATGGTGCCCAGCACCTCCAGGTTGACGGCACTGTTCACCGGCGTACCGGTGCGGACGATCTCCGAGAGGTTGGTGTGCCGCTCCAGCACGATGAGGGCACCTGTCTTGGTCTCTGAAAAACGCTCTGCCGCATCGCAGATGGCAATGATGGCGCTGCGCCAGGCTCCTTTGAGGCTTGGGTCGTTGTAGCGGCCTTTCATATTGAAAAGTTTGCCCGCCCACTGGTCGGTCTGGCCCATCCGCTCCAAAGCGCGCCGGATCTCCGGCTGGAACAGCACCACCAGCGTCAGCAGGCCGACCTGCAGCAGCGAGTTGAGCAGCCAGGTCACCGTGCGCATATTCAGGATATTGGCCACCAGATAAACCACCAGCACCAGCAGCGCGCCCTTGGCCAGCTGACCCGCGCGGGTACGGTTGACGATGCCCAGCAGCTGGTAGATGAGGAATGCGATCACCAGGATATCCAGCAGATCCACCAGCTTAAAGGTCTGGAAATTGGCTATGATCGAGTTCAGAGTCATCGACGTAACACTCCCGTTTTTGTTCCTGCTTTCTTACAGCTTTTCAATGAGGGCAACGGCGTGGGCCGCAATGCCCAGCCCCTCGCCCGTAAAGCCCAAGTGCTCCTCGGTGGTGGCCTTAACGCTCACGGCATCCACCGGCATCCCAAAGGCATCGGCCAGCTTCTGGCGCATGGCGGGGATGTAGGAGGCCAGCTTGGGCCGCTGGCAGAGGATGGTGGAATCAATGTTCTCGATCCGGTAGCCGTGCTCCTTGAGGATCTCGGCCACACGGCGGGCCAGCGCCAGGCTGTCGGCCCCCTCGTACTCCTTGGCGGTATCCGGGAAATGCTGGCCGATATCGCCCAGAGCGGCAGCGCCCAGCACGGCGTCCATGACAGCGTGTGCCAGCACATCGGCATCGGAGTGGCCCAGCAGGCCTTTCTCATAGGGCACTTCCACACCGCCCAGGATCAGTTTGCGGCTTTCCACCAGACGGTGAACATCATAACCATGACCAATACGCATTGCAGTTCCTTCTTTCTGTTCCGCGCGGGGCAGATCCTCCCGCGTCGTGATCTTCAAATTGGCGTAATCTCCCTGTGTCAGCTGCACGGTACGGCCAGTCAGCTCAAACAGGCTGCAATCGTCCGTAACAAGGCGGGCTTTTTCCTCGTCCAGTTCTTCCAGCGCGGCCAGATAGGCGGCACGGTCAAAGCACTGGGGCGTCTGCACCGCATACAGGGTACTGCGGTCCGGGGTCGTCTCCACCATACATTTCGCCGGGACCTTTTTGCCATCGCCCCGGGTGGCCTGCTTGATGGTGTCTTTCACGGGCACCGCCGGGGCAGCGGCCCCGCATTTTGCAGCGGCTTCCACCACGGCCTCAATGACCGCCTCGCTCACAAAGGGGCGAGCTGCATCGTGGACAGCCACCAGCTCTCCATGGGCGGCCAGCACACCGTTTTTGGCGCTCTCGGCCCGGGTGGCACCGCCCTGCACCACCTGCACGGGCTTTGTGCAGGCAGCGGCCTGCGCCTCAACGTATTCGCGGTTCTTGCCCGCCACCAGAACGATCTCGCTCACCAGAGGGCTCTCCTCAAACGCGCGGATGCTCCGGCCCAGCACGGTCTCCCCGCCCAGATCAAAACTGAGCTTGTCAAATCCCATCCGGGTGGAGGAGCCTGCCGCCACCAGAACAGCCGATACATGCTTTTCCAAATTTTTTACACCTGCCCTGTTTTTGCACTGCCTGTGCACCGTGGCACAGGGGGATAACGATACATTGAATATTATAGCGTAATCCCTTACAAACTGCAACCCGCCCGCACCCATCAAAAAGGCCCCCATGCAGGGCTTTTGCACGCTGCATGGGGGCGAAATGTTCCGGAAATTATTTTTTACTTCAGGATGGGCTCAATGGCAGCGGCCAGAGCGTCTTTCTGGGCCTGTGCCTCGGCCAGATCCTTGCCCAGGGTGGTGAAGTAGGTCTTGATCTTGGGCTCGGTACCGGAGGGGCGCACCACAACGGTAGCACCGTTCTCCAGGTTGTAGATCAGGACATTGGCGGCGGGCAGGCCCGTCTCCTCCGGCTTCTTGTAGTCGGTCACCTTGACCACCTTGTGGCCAGCCAGCTCGGTGGGCGGGTTGTCGCGCAGCTTCTGCATGATGGAAGCCATCTTTTCCATGCCGGTCAGGCCGGGGAACTCAAAGCTGTCCACCTTGTTCAGGTAGCGGCCATACTCCTTGTAGATCTCCTCCAGGCGCTGCTTGATGGAAGAACCGATGCTACGGTAGTAAGCGGCCATCTCGCAGATGAGCATGGAGCCGATGACGGCGTCCTTATCGCGGACATAGGGGCCAGCCAGGTAACCGTAGCTCTCCTCAAAGCCGAAGATGAAGCGATCGACTTCCCCGGCAGCCTCCAGATTGGCGATCTGGTCGCCGATCCACTTGAAGCCGGTCAGCACGTTGCGCATCTCGACGCCGTAGTGGGCGGCGATGGCATCGGCCAGCGGGGTGGAAACGATGGACTTGACGGCCACGGGGTTCTTGGGCATGGTGCCTTTCTCAATGCGGCCGGCGCAGATGTAATCCAGCAGCAGGGCACCCATCTCGTTGCCGGACACCAGCTCATAGCTGCCATCCGGGCACTTCATGGCGATGCCCACGC
>ERZ809074.767-NODE-767-length-47055-cov-26.725489_pt1 | contig 47055 bp, 38 predicted proteins | sample MGYA00520795_ERZ809074 | MGnify/ENA primary metagenome ERZ809074 (study PRJEB31570, sample SAMEA3212989) | Homo sapiens | biome: human-gut; feature: human gut; material: fecal | place: Sweden | collected 2011 ...
CCAGGTCGTTCAGAGCCTTGGCCATCGGAGCGAGGCAGTTGGTGGTGCAGGAAGCGGCGGAGATGATGTTGTCTTCCTTGGTCAGGGTCTTGTGGTTGACGTTGAAGACGATGGTGGGCAGGTCATTGCCGGCCGGAGCGGAGATGACGACCTTGCGGGCGCCAGCGTCAATATGAGCCTGCGCCTTGGCCTTGCTGGTGTAGAAGCCGGTGCACTCGAGAACAACGTCGACACCCAGCTTGCCCCAGGGCAGATCAGCAGCGTTCGGCATCTTGTAGATGACGATCTTCTTGCCGTCGACAACGATGTAGTTGTCTTCGCCTTCGCCCTCATGGAAATCAACGGTGTGGCCCTGCGCAACATAGTTGCCCTGCGTGGAGTCGTACTTCAGCAGGTGCGCGAGCATCTTGGCGGAAGTCAGGTCGTTGATGGCGACGACTTCGTAGCCCTCAGCGCCGAACATCTGACGGAAAGCCAGACGGCCGATACGGCCAAAACCATTGATCGCAACTTTAACAGACATAATGAATTTCCTCCTTATTACCTGCCGGCACGGGGCCGGCCAATGTACTGTAGTTTCCCACAACATTCTGTTAAATTATACCGCAACATTCGTGGGCTGTCCAGTATTATTTTGCCCAAAAACCAACGTTTTTACCGAAAAAATATCTACAATTTCGCCCGTTTGTCCAAATAAATTATGAGCGTGCCTAAAAAAGTTTTTACAGTTTCCCAAATTCGGAAACCGGGCCGCCCGCGGCGCGGAAATTCCTCCCGCCGGGCATGTCCGCCGGCGCGTTTACCGGGTCAGGACCGTGCCGTCCTTGCGGCCGGTCAGCGCGCCGTGCAGGATCGCGGGTTGGCCGCTCACGAAGACGGTATCGAGGCCGTCAGAGAACTGCGCGGGGTCCTGATAGGTCGCGCGGGTGTGGATCTGCGCGGGGTCAAAGATGTTGATGTCGGCGTCCATCCCCTGCGCCAGCACGCCCTTGGTCCGAAGGCCCATGACTGCGGCCGGGCGGCCGGTCACCTTATGCACGGCTGCTTCGAGCGAAAGGACCTGCTTTTCGCGGACAAAATGCTCCAGCAGCGTGGTATAGGTCCCGTAGACGCGCGGGTGGAGCATGCCGGTGGTGGGATAGGTGCTGTCGGAGATGACGCAGCTGTGTGCGTCGCGCAGGATATCGCAGATATCGTCCTCCGCGGCGATGAAGTCGATCATGGTCACGTCGCAGTGCGCGGCCTGCAGAAGGTCAAACAGGCAGGTAAAGGGATCCTTCCCCTGCTGCTCGGCGATCTGCGCAATGCTCTGGCCCTCGTACTGCCGCAGCCCGTCCAGCCGGACGCTGGAAACGACGATATTTTCAAACCCGGCCAGCAGCGAGATGTTTTCAAAGTCGCTGCCCGTGAGCATCCGGGCCTTGAGCGTTTCGCGGAAGGCGGGGTCGGCCAGATGCTCGGTCAGGGCTTCCATGCCGCCCTGCTGCGTCTCCGGCGGCAGGACGTGGACGAGCTGGGTCGAGCCCGCGGTATAGGGATAGACGTCACAGGCGATCCGGACGCCCTCCTGTCGGGCCTCCGCCATCAGGCGGAGCATCTCGGGCGTACATCTGCGCCAGTTGGCCTTGCCGATGGACTTGAGGTGGCTGATCTCGACGGGCGTGCGCAGTGCGCGCGCGACCGCGATCATCTCCTGGAGCGCCCCCACCACGCCGCTGCCCTCCTGCCGCATGTGGACGGTGATGGGAATGCCGGAATCCTGCAGGGGCCTCAGGGCCTCGATCAGCGTTTCGGTCGAATAGAAGCAGTCCGGCGCGTAGCCGAGGCCAAGGGAGACGCCAAGCGCGCCCGCAGCGAGCTCTCGTTCGATCAGGCTCCGGACCGTGCGCAGCTGCGCCGCGTCCAGTGTCGGCGCGGAGAAGCCTGCCGCACAGGCGCGGATGGTGCCGCTGCCGGCCAGCATGGCGGTATGGATGGGGCTGGGCTGCCTGCGGGCGGCATCCAGATAGGCCTGCATCGAGCTGCAGTCCGCGTCTGCGGGCAGCTCACCCGTGACCGGGGTCAGATAGGCCTCGATCTCCCCGCGGTACGGTCCGCTGCAGGGCGTAATAGACAGGCCGCAGTTGCCGTTTACGATCGTGGTCAGGCCCTGTTTGAGCTCCAGCTCGCCGAAATGCGGGCGGAAGAGCGCCGCGTCGGCATGGCGGTGGATGTCGATAAAACCGGGAGTGACGGTCTTCCCTGCCGCGTCAATGACGGTCCCGGCCTGTGCGGCAGACAGATCGCCGATGGCAGCGATCTTCCCGTCTGTGATGCCGACGTCCGCCCGGCGGGCAGGGCTGCCGGTGCCGTCGATGAGTTGTCCGTTTTTGATCAGATAGTCGAACATAGTCCCATTCCTTTACATAGACGCAGAGCGCAAGACCGGTCACCCGGCCCTGCGCTGCGTTTTTTTATTTTACGGGTTTGATGTGCCAGATCTCATCCGCGTACTGACGGATGGTGCGGTCCGAGGAGAACTTGCCTGCGGAGGCGACGTTCTCAAGGCACTTGCGGCCGAAGGACAGCCGGTCACGGTAGTCGCGGTTGGCCTGCAGACGGGCCTTTTTGTAGCTGTCAAAGTCATAGAACAGGAAGTACTGGTCCGGCTTGTGCCAGCTCGCACCCTTGAGCAGGGAGGTATAGAGCTCGTGCTGCTCCTCGTCGGTCGGGACCGTGCCGTCGATCAGCGTATCGACCGCGCGGCGCAGGGCCGGGTCAGCTTCATAGAAGCTCCGGGCGTTATAGTTGGGCTTCACCATGTTGATCTCCTCGACGGTGGCGCCGAAGATATACTCGTTTTCGCGGCCCGCCTGCTCAGCGATCTCCACGTTCGCGCCGTCGAGCGTGCCGAGGGTGACCGCGCCGTTGAGCATGAGCTTCATGTTGCCCGTGCCGGAAGCCTCGGTGCCGGCCGGCGAGATCTGCTCGGAGATATCCGCCGCGGGGATGATATGCTCGGCGTAGGAGCAGTTGTAGTTCTGGACGAAGACGACCTTCATGACGCCTTCCATGGCCGGGTCGTTGTTGATGAGCTCGGCAACGCGGTTGACATAATGAATGATCGCTTTCGCGCGGCGATAGCCCGGCGCGGCCTTGGCGCCGAAGATGAAGGCGGTGGGCGTGAAATCGGTGAGCGTGCCGTCCTTGATGGACAGGTAGAGGTCCATGATGCACAGCGCGTTGAGCAGCTGGCGCTTATACTCGTGCAGACGCTTGACCTGCACGTCAAAGAGGAAGGACGGGTCGAGGGCGACGCCCTCATGTTCCTCGATCACGCGGCACAACTGGCGCTTTTTCTCGAGCTTGATGGCGTTGAACTGCTTGACGGTCATCTCGTCGATGCTGTTTTTCAGCTCGGCCAGCTTGTCGAGGTTCTTGAGATAGCCCGTGCCGATCCGGCTGTCGATCAGGCCGCACAGCTCCGGGTTCGAAAGGCCCAGCCAGCGGCGGGGCGTGATGCCGTTGGTCTTATTCTGGAAGCGCTCGGGATAGACGGCGTACCAGTCCTTGAACAGATCGTCCTTGAGGATCTGGGAGTGGATCTCGGCCACGCCGTTGACCGCGGTGGACATGTAGACGGACAGATTCGCCATGTGCGCCTGGCCATCCTTGACGATGAAGAGTTTCGAATGCGGATGCTCCTGCTTGAGCCGGGCGTCGATGCGCTCGATGATCTCGCAGACCTCGGGCACGACGGACCGCAGCAGCTCCAGATCCCACTTTTCCAGCGCCTCGCCCATGACGGTGTGGTTCGTGTAGGCAAAGACACGGCGCGTGAGCTCAAACGCAGCATCAAAATCAAGGCCCTCGTTCATCAGCAGACGGATGAGTTCGGGGATGGACATGGCGGGGTGGGTGTCGTTCAGCTGAACGGCGACGAACTCCGGCAGACGGTAATAGTCCGCGCCGTGCTGCGCGCGGTAGTCGCGCAGGATATCCTGCAGCGAGGCGCTGGAGAGGACATACTGCTGCTTGACGCGCAGGCGCTTGCCCTCCCAGGTCGAGTCATTCGGGTAGAGCACGCGGGTGATATCCTCGGCCTTGTTCTTCTTTTCCAGCGCCTTGACATAGTCCTGGGCGTTGAAGGCGTCGAAGTTCAGCTCCTCCTCTGCCTCGCACTGCCACAGGCGGAGCGTACCGACAGTCGTGGTCTTATAGCCGATGACCGGCATGTCGTAGGGCACGCAGTTGACGGTCTGGTCGGCAAAATGGACCTTAACGGCCAGCTTGTCGCGGCGGTGGCTCCAGGGGTCGCCGTATTTGGTCCAGTCGTCGGCGTCCTCGCGCTGGCAGCCGCCCACAAACGACTGCTTGAACAGGCCGAAGCGGTAGCGCAGGCCATAGCCGGTCAGCGGCAGGTCGAGCGTGGCGGCGCTGTCCAGGAAGCAGGCGGCGAGACGGCCAAGGCCGCCGTTGCCGAGCGCTGCGTCCTCAATATGCTCCAGACAGGCCAGATCGACGCCCTTTTCGGCGAAGGCGGCCTTCATTTCGCGCAGGATGCCGAGGTTAAAGAGGTTGCTGTAGACCAGACGGCCGACCAGATACTCCGCGGAGAAATAGAACGCGCGGCGGCCCGGCGCCTGACGGCGCTTGGTCTTGGTCCAGTTGTCGCTGATCTCCATCATGATGACCTGGCCCAGCGCCTCATGCAGACGCTCCGGCGTGGTCTCCTGCAGCGTCTCGTCGTGCTGGAAATGCAGCAGCGCTTCGGTCTGCTTTACGATTCGTTCCGAAAAATCACTCATAGGATAACTCCTTCCTGGGCTGCGGCCGGACAAAGCGTCCGGCGGTTTCAAAAAAGCACGCCCACCCTTCCGGCAAGGACGGGTGGGCGCCAGAATGTTCATAGGTATTATACACGATTTGCGCGCGCTGTCAAACCTGCAATTTTTGCAGCCAGCGCGTCGTTGGCTGCACCGGGCAGCATCCGCCAGCGCCAGTTAGAGGGCAGGAGCCTGCCGGGCTCGTTCATGCGGGCCTCTTTGCCGAGACGCAGGTAGTCCTGCATCTGCATGATGAACAGCTGTGCCCTGGACTGCATACCGGCCTCAATGATGGCGTCCGCCAGATCGTCCGCCGCGCTGATGCCGAGATACTCGCGCGCATAGGCGTCGCATTCAGCATCCAGGCCCTCGCACCACTGGATGAGCGTCTCATTGTCGTGCGTGCCGGTGTAGCAGATGCAGTTTTCCGGATAGCGGTCCGGCAGATAATTACTGGGCTCACGCGGGTCAAAGGCGAATTCGAGCACCTTCATGCCGGGGAAGCCGGATTCCTTGACCAGCTTCTGCACCTCGGGCGTCAGGAAGCCAAGGTCCTCCGCGATGAAATCGGTATCCGGGCAGTTTTCGCGGATCGCGCGGACGAGCTTCATGCCGGGGCCCTGGATCCACTCGCCCTTGCGGGCGGTGCGGTTGACGGCCGGGATGGCCCAGTAGCTCTCGATGCCGCGGAAATGGTCGATGCGGACGACGTCGAAGTTCTCTCCCGCCGCGCGCAGACGGCGCATCCACCAGGAGAAGCCATCCTGCTCCATGCGCTCCCAGTCGTAGATGGGGTTGCCCCAGTACTGGCCGTTGGCGTTGAACCCATCGGGCGGGCAGCCCGCGACGACACGCGGACGGCGCGTGCGGGTCAGCTGGAAGTTCTCGGGGTGCGACCAGACGTCGGCGGAGTCCAGCGGGACGTAGATGGGGATATCGCCGATGATCTGGATGCCGTTTTCGTGCGCATAGGCGCGCAGACGCTGCCACTGGGTGTGGAAGCAGAACTGCAGGAAGCTCTGGAAATCGATCTCGTCGCGCAGCTGCTTACGGTAGCGCGCCATGGCCTCCGGCTGGTGCATCCGGATATCGAGCGGCCACTGTGTCCACGGGCCGTCGTTATAATATGCTTTGACGGCCATAAAGAGCACGTACTCATCGAGCCACGACTTCTGCTGCTCGAGATATTCGGCGTAGCCGTCCGCCGGGGCCTTGTGGAAGCGGCTCCAGGCCAGATGCAGCACATGCAGGCGCTGGTCATACATGGTGGAGAAATCCACCTGGTCTTCCCTGCTGCCCCAGCTGACGCGATCGAGCTCCTCCTGCTTCAGCCAGCCGTTCTGAACGAGCTGGTCGAGGTCGATGAGGTACGGATTGCCCGCGAAGGTGGAGAAGGCCTGATACGGCGAATCTCCGTAGCCGGGCGGGTTGATCGGAAGGATCTGCCAGTAGGTCTGCCCGGCTTTTTTGAGAAAATCAATAAAGTCAAAGGCACTTTTCCCCATGCTGCCGATGCCGTAGGGCGACGGCAGAGAGGTGATGTGCATCAGGATACCACTGCTTCGTTTCATAGTCTCACTCTTTATTCTATTCGCTCTCGTCGGAACGCGCCGAAGCAGCGGCGATGCGGCTGCTCAGTCGCTTTCCAGTTTTCTGACGCTCTCCCGGTTGGAGAGCGTAAACGGTACGGTCAGGTGGCGGGCAGGGCCGCCATGCTCGGTGCAGTCCATCAAAACCATGAAGCTGCGCCGGGCAAGAAGCTCCACGGACTGGCAGACCGTCGAAAGCTTCGGCGTATAGAAGCTGCCGATCTTCAGTCCATCGTAGCCGATGATGGAGATATCATCCGGCACGCGCTTGCCCGCGTCCACGAGCGCGCGGATCGCGCCGATGGCGATGACATCTGCCATGGCAAACACGGCCGTGACCTGCGGCGTCTGCCGCAGGACCGCCTGCATGCCGGCATAGCCGTCTTCGTAGCTGTAGCGGCCGGTATGGTAGAAGGTCTGCTCGTCGAAGTGCATGCCGTTTTTCTCAAACGCCTCCACGCAGCCCTCATAGCGCCGGGCCGACGTATCGGACAAGGACCGGTCGCCGCCGAGCACCGCGATCTGGCGGTGACCGCAGCGGATCAGATAATCCACCGCGCAGGCTGCGCCCTGACGGTCGTTCGTCGTGACGCTGGAGAGATTTTCAAACGGCAGCTCGCTCGCGTCGTTGGTCACGACAACAGCGGGCACGTGGATCTTTTCAAAGTCGCCGCAGAAGTAGCGGTTCGTGCCGCCCAGGAACATCACGCCCACGGGCTTGCGCTCGCGGCAGAGCTTGACGGCGCGCAGCACCTCGTTTTCATCCTCATCGATGAAATCCACGATCAGCGGATGCGTCGTGCGGGAAAACAGGGACTGAAGCTGCTCGACCATGCTCGCAAACATCTCGTTCGCCGTGCCCTTGACGATGATGAGCACCGCATTGGAGCGCTGCTGCTTGAGCAGCTGCGCGCTTTCGTTGAGCTCAAATCCGCTTTCTTCGGCAATGGCAAGGATCGCGGCGCGCGCCTTGTCGGAAACGTTCGGCTGGTTGTTGAGCACGCGCGAAACGGTCCCGAGCGAATAGCCGCTCAGTCTTGCCAGATCTTTGATCGTCATAGCTGTTTACTCCCTCTTGGATGATTCCATGTCTGCATCACTATAATACAGGTTTTCACAAAAATCCACAGAAAGCAAACAATTTTTTGTTTTTACCCCTTGACGGCGCCTGCGGCGACACCCTTGATGATATACTTCTGGCAGCAGAGGTAGAAGATAACGACCGGGACGATGGACATCAGGATCAGCGCCATCGTCGCGCCCATATCGACCGAGCCGTAGCTGCCCTTGAGGTACTGAATGTGGATCGGAATGGTGCGGAATTCATTGATATCCAGCACCAGATACGGCAGCAGGTAGTCGTTCCAGACCCACATGATCTCCAGAACGCCGACGGAGATGAAGGTCGGCTTCATCATGGGCAGGACGACCTGGAAGAAGGTCTGCACGGGGTTGCAGCCGTCGATGACCGCGGCCTCCTCGATGGAGCGCGGGATGGACTTGACGAAGCCCGTGAACATGAACACGGCAAGGCCCGCGCCGAAGCCGAGGTAGATGATGGGGATGGTCCACGGCCGGTTGAGCTTCAGGGTATCGGCGGTCTTGGCCAGCGTGAACATGACCATCTGGAACGGGACGACCATCGAGAACACGCACAGGTAGTACACCACGCGGCAGATCAGGCTGTCGACACGGGAGATATACCAGGCGGCCATGGACGTACAGATGAGGATCAAGGCCGAGGACAGCAGCGTGATCATCAGGCTGTATTCGACCGAACGGTAGAACGGGTAGTTGCCAAAGGTCATACCCTTGATATAGTTCTGCAGGCCCATGAAGGTATCGGACGCCGGGAATGCGAAGGTATCGAGGTTGATGGCGGCGTTCGATTTCAGGGAGTTCACCAGAACGATGAAGATCGGGTAGAGATACGCGATGGCGATGATCGTGAAGACGACTGTCAGCACGGTATGGGAGCGCCGGTCTTTCTGGAAGCCGTTGTTTTTCATTACTGATCGACCTCCTTCTTTCTGGTGGCGACGAGCTGGGCGATGCTGATGATGGCGACCAGCACGAAGAACACGACGGCCTTGGCCTGGCCGGGGCCCTTGGAGTTGGAGGTATTGGAGTTGACAATGTTGAGCGCCAGCATTTCCGTCGTCTTGATGACACTGCCGTCGGCCAGCGTCTTGAACGGCGAACCGCCCGTCAGGGCCAGGTTCTGGTCATAGAGCTTGAAGCCGTTGGTGAGTGAAAGGAAGGTGCAGATGGTGATGGACGGCATGACGTTCGGGATGGTGATATGCCAGAGGGTCTTCCAGCCGGAAGCGCCGTCGATCTTTGCGGCCTCGAGCATATCCTCCGGGATGGCCTGCAGACCCGCAATATAGATGATCATCATATAGCCGATCTGCTGCCAGCACATCAGTATGATGAGGCCCCAGAAGCCGTATTTTGTTTCGAGCACCACAGCGGTATCAAAGTGGCTGAGGATGCCGTCGAAGATCATGAGCCAGATATAGCCAAGGACGATGCCGCCGATCAGGTTCGGCATAAAGAAGACCGTCCGGAAGATATTCGAGCCCTTGATGCCCTTCGTCAGGACATAGGCGACGGCGAATGCCAGCACATTGATGATGAGCAGCGACACGAGCGCGAACAGCGCCGTGTACCAGAACGCGTGCAGGAAGCCATCGTCCTGGAAAATGGTCTGGTAGTTCTTCAGGCCCACCCAAGTCCATTTGCTGGTCGTCTTGAACTTGCAGAAAGACAAAAACAGGCCCTTGGCAAACGGATACAGGAAGCCCACGCAGAACGCGGCGAACGTCGGCAGCAGAAACAGCCAGCCCCAGCGCTGGATCGGCCGGCGGATCAGGCTACATGACAGCGACGCGTCGTCATGTTTTCTTTTTTTCATCACGCTTCTCCTTCGTGTTAAAATTTCTCAGACCGGCGTCCGCCGCTGCGGGCGTCCGTCTGAGAAGTTTTGAAAACGGCTTCTCTCATAAAGAAGGGGGCGTGAGCCCCCTTCTTCAGTTCCTATTTGGTGTTACGCGTTTTCCTTCGCATACTGGGTTGCCCAGCCCTGCACGAATGCAGTCTCGACAGCGGACCAGTCGCCGGTGCCGGCAGTGTACTGGGTCAGAGCGTCGACAACAGCTGCACGCCAGTCGTCAACAGCGGGAGTCCAGTTGAATGCCCAGGTAACAACGTAGTTGCCTTCAGCAGTGTACTTGTTGGCATCCTGGAAGAAGACATTCTCCGGATCCTTGGCGTCCTTGAACGGGCAGGGGCCAAACTCTTCTGCCAGCATCGTGGTGCCTTCATCAGAGGTAACGACCCAGACGAGGAAGTCGATGGTAGCCTGAATATCTTCTTCAGAGGATTCGTTGTTGATGGCCCAGCAGTTCTCGGTGCCTGCGCACAGGCCGGCCTTTTCTTCGCCGTCAACGCCGCAGTAGATGGGGATCATAGCCAGATCAGCGGGATCCATGCCGAACGTGCCGGTCAGGTTGGAGTATTCCCAGGTGCCGTTCTGATAGAACGCAGCCTTGCCCTCGCCGAATTCAGCCTCGGACTCATCGCCGGTAGCGGTGGCCAGAGCAGCGCCGGTGGTAGCGGAATCAGTGGTGTAGAGATCCCAGATGTTCTTGAAGTTCTCGAGGTAAGCGCCGGTGATGGTGGCGGGCTGTGCGGTCACGCCGTCGTCACGGAACTCGTAGTACAGCGGCATGTTGGCCAGGTGGCCGGAGAAGCGCCAGCTGGAGGAGCCTTCGAGGCCGGCGGAGGAGAATGCGTCGAAGCCGAGCTCTTCAGCACGAGCGTGGATGTCGTCAGCGACAGCCTTCAGGGAATCGAAGTTGGTGATCTCGTCGATGGAGTGGCCGGCCTTCTCAAGCAGAGCCTTGTTGACGATGATGCCGAATGCCTCGTAGCAGTAGCCGATAGACAGCGTCTGGCCGTCTTCACCCTTGAGGTTGAAAGCGTCGGTGGTCATCTGGTCCATGATGGCGGTGCCGTCCAGCGGATAGCAGTAGTCGCCGTAGGAGTTGATGGCGCCCTGGTTGCCGCACTGGAAGAGGGTCGGAGCGGAGCTCTTGTCGAGCTCAGCGGCGAGGGTGGTGTCGTAGGTGCCGGAAGCAGCGGTGACGACCTTGACGGGGACACCGGTCTGCTCGGTGTAGGAAGCAGCGAGCTTCTGCCAGGCTTCGTCAGCCTCGGGCTTGAAGTTCAGGTAGTAGACGGAGCCGGTCGCTTCGGTCGTGGCGGGCTCTTCCGTCGTCTCAGCGGGTTCTTCGGTGGTTTCTTCTGCAGCCGGGGTGGTCTCGGTCGCAGCGGGCTCTTCGGTCTGTGCGGGCTCAGTCTTGGATGCGCAGGCAGCCAGGCCGAGAACCATCACGAGCGCCAGAAGCATTGCGATGATCTTTTTCATGGTATTTCCTCCTGAATGATTTTTGAATTCTGGAAACGTTTCCATTTCCTTTGACCATATTATACTACATTTTGTCGCTTTGAGCAATCAAAAAATGGTCTGAAATGATTTTCAGCGTTTTGCCCAATTTTTATTCTGTGTTTTTGTCTATTTCGCTTCCTTCTGAAGCCATGCTTGCGTTTTGCCTGTGCAACCGATATAATAATACAGAAATTTCTTCCGAAACCGAGGTCCACCGATGAAACTGTTCAATTATGATTCCCCATTCTGGTCGTTTATGTCGCGGCTCGCGGATCTGATCATCCTGAATCTGCTCTGGATCGTGTTCTGCATCCCCGTCGTGACCATCGGCGCGTCGACGACCGCCATGTACCGCGTCACGCTCAATATGGTGCGCGGCGAAGGCAGCGGCGTCGTGCGCATGTTCTGGGACGCGTTCCGCCTGAACCTCAAGCAGGCGGTGCTGATCTTCCTGATCCTGCTGATCCCGGTTCTGCTGGTCGTCTATGAGTTCTGGATGTATCTTTCCGGCGCGGTCGGGCAGTCGATGTGGCTGGGGCTGGTGTTCTGCTGCCCGTCGCTCATTTTGGCGCTGGTGCTCGCCTACGTCTATCCCCTGCTCGCGCAGTTTGACAACAGCATCAAAAATACGCTGAAAAACGCCTGTCTGCTTGCCATCGGCTCGCTCCCCTACTCCCTGGTGATGGCGGCGCTCAACCTCCTGCCCGTGGCGCTCTTTCTGTTTGCCACCAGCTTCTTCTTCCGGACAGCGATCTTCTGGGTCCTGATCGGCGGCGCGCTGGTCGCCTTCGCAAACAGCTGGCTGCTGCGGAAGGTCTTCAAAAAGAATTTCGGTCTCGATTGATCGTAAAAAACTATCGCCGGACGCGAAAACGCGTCCGGCGGTTTTTTATTTTGCGTAGATGAGGCCAACCAGGGCGTTGAGCCATCTGGCGGGGAGGACCTTTGCCAGGAAGCAGAAGAATTTGTACTGCAGACCGATGGTATTGACGGGGCGCACGCCCTTGCGGGTGGCGACGCGCGCGATGAACGCGCCCGCCTGCTCCGGCGCCATGCCGGTCTGCTCGTCGCGCTCCATCCCGGACACGGACCGCGCGATGCGGCCGCCGTAGATATCGTCGCCCAGCTGGTTCTTTTCCCGCGCGGCGGTGAAGCCCGTGCGGATATCGCCCGGCTGCACGCAGCAGACCTGAACGCCAAAGGGCTTTACCTCGTTGGCGAGCGCCATCGTATAGGAGTTGATGGCGGCCTTGCTGGCCGAGTAGTAGGTCTGGAACGGGATCGGGATTGCGCCGGCCACAGAGCTGAGATTCACGATCCGGCCATAGCCCTGCTTCCGCATGACGGGCAGCACCTGCCGGTTCATGCGGACCATGCCGAAGAAGTTCACGTCCAGCTGACGCTGCGCCTCCTCGGTGCCGGTGAATTCCACCGCGCCGGAGATGCCGAAGCCGGCGTTGTTGATCAGCACGTCGATATGGTCCTCCCGCTGCAGGATCTGCGCGACTGCGGCGGCGAGCGTCTCCTCCTTCGTGACGTCGGCCACGATGTGCTGCATCCCGGCCACGCCCTCGGCCCGGCGGGAAAGCTCATAGACCGTATAGCCCCTAGCGAGCATCGCCTGCGCCGTGCAGCGGCCGATGCCGGAGGTCCCTCCGGTGATCACACATACCTGGCTCACAGCGCATACCTCCTCAAAACCTCCGCGATCACGCCGACGGCCTCGTCGATGAGCGCATGCGTGTGCGTGGCCATCAGGCTCGTGCGGAGCAGGCACTCATGGGGCGCCGCCGCGGGCGGCAGAGCCGAATTGACATACACGCCGCCCTCATAGAGCTCCTTCGCGATCGTGAGCGTCGGAAGCGGCTCATAGGTGTAGATGGGAATGATGGGGATGCAGTCGCCGTTGGACGGGCGCATCTTGATGTTCCGCTCGTACAGAAGGCCGCGCATGTACTTTGCGTTCTCCTGCAGCGTCGTGACGAGCTCGGGATGCGCCTCGAGCTCGCGCAGGGCCGCAAGGGCCGCCGCCGTGTTTGCGGGCGGAATGGAGGCGGAGAAGATGAACGGACGCGAGCTGTGACGCACGAAGTCTGCCACGCGGCTGCTGGCCGCCATATAGCCGCCGAGCGAGGCAAGAGACTTGGAGAACGTGCCCATGTAGATATCGACCTGATCCTCCAGGCCGTAATAGCTTGCCGTGCCGCGGCCGCCCTCGCCGATAACGCCGAGGCCGTGGGCGTCGTCCACCATGACGCGCGCGCCGTACTTCTGTGCCAGCGCGCAGATCTCCGGCAGGTTGGCAATATCGCCGCCCATGGAGAACACGCCGTCGGTCACGATGAGGCAGCCGGCGGTGTCGGGCACCTTCTGCAGCTTCTTTTCCAGATCCGCCATGTCGTTATGCTGGTAGCGGAGCATCTTGCCGTAGGAGAGCTTGCAGCCGTCATAGAGGCTGGCGTGGTTCTCGCGGTCCATGATGACGTAGTCATGCAGACCGACGATCGAGCTGATGATGCCGAGGTTCGACTGGAAGCCCGTCGAGAAGGTCACGACGGCGTCCTTGCGCAGGAACTTCGCCAGCTCGTCCTCCAGCTCCAGATGGAGCTTCAGCGTCCCGTTGAGAAAGCGGGAGCCGGAGCAGCCGGAGCCGAGCGTCCGGTAGGCCTGTACGCCCGCCTCGATCACGGATGAATTCGTCGTGAGGCCCAGATAGTTGTTCGAGCCCAGCATGATGCGGCGCTTGCCCTCCATGATAACCTCGGTGTCCTGCCGCGATTCCAGCGCGTGGAAATAGGGATACACGCCCTGCTCCCGCACCTCGTCCTGAATGTACCGCTGATAACATTTTTCGAAAATATCCATAGCTTCCTCCTTCGTTACAGAAGCGCTTCCAGCGCCAGCAGCACACGCTCCGCGCTGTCAAGCTCCGCGGGGGTGAACTGCGCGGCGGCCGTGCGGATCTTCTGCTGCAGCGCGTCTTCCTTGTCCTCGTCAAAATAACCGGTGAATTTTTCCGACGTTGTCAGCACGACCTCGCGCCGGTCGCGGGCCTGCACGTGCTTTTCCAGATAGCCCTTCGCCGTCAGCTGGTTGACCTTATAGGTCGCGTTCGGCTGAGAAATGCCGATGGTCTCGGCAAACTGGGACACAGTCGGGCTGCCAAGCAGGTGGATGATGTCCGCGGAAAACGCCTCTGTCGCGCTGAGACTGCCGGGCTTTTCCCGCACGGCGGCAAACAGCTTCCGGTAGCAGAACAGGCGGTATTTCCGGAACAGCTGCGCAAACGTCTCGCCAAGCATGCGTGGTCTCCTTTAGTTACATAAAAATTTTTAATTAAATTTTTTGAAGTAGTTAGAGTATAGTGCAGCCGGTTTTCTTTGTCAAGATTTTTTTGTGCAATCGGCGCGCATCTGTGCTATACTCAGAAAAAAGGAGGCACGGATATGAAGGTACTTGCCATTATCGACATGCAGAAGGATTTTATCGACGGCGCGCTGGGCACGAAAGAGGCCGTTGCCATCGTCCCGAAGGTCGCGGCGCGGCTCGCGCAGGCGCGGGCGGACGGCGAGACGGTCGTCTTTACGCGCGACACGCATCACGCGGACTATCTATCGACGCAGGAGGGGCGGAAGCTGCCGGTGCCGCACTGTCTGGAGGGTACGGACGGCTGGCAGATCGACGCGGCGCTTGCCGTTGAGGACGCTCCGATCTTTGATAAGCCCGGCTTCGGCTCCCCTGCCCTGATCGAGTATCTGCGGTCGCTTCCGGCACTCGAGGGCGTGGAATTCATCGGCCTGTGCACCGACATCTGCGTCATCACGAACGCGATGATGACCAAGGGCGCGCTGCCGGAGGTCCCGCTGTCCGTGCGCGCGGACTGCTGCGCCGGCGTCACCCCGCAGAGCCACGAGACCGCCCTGCAGGCCATGCGGATGTGCCAGATCTCGATCGTGTAAACGCTTGACAGCCCGCCAAGGTCCGCTATAATAGAAGTCAGACAGATGGTTCACATACGGATGAAGCCGAGGTAATTATTATGCTTGAAGATCAGGATTATCAGGAGATCGCCCATATTTTCAAGGTCATTCTCGAGAGCGATATCGGGCCGAAGATCAATCGCCTCGCAGAAGGCCAGCAGTTTTTGCTCGAGACGCTGGCTCCCAAAACCGCGTGGAAGAGCTGGAGGATGAAGTTTCTTTTCTGAAGTCCGTCATCCGCATGCACAGCGAGCAGATCGCGGAGCTGAAAAAGAGCATTACCGCATAAAAGAACGGGCTGCCGGCAGGCAGCCCGTTTTGTTTCGTTTTTTACAGTTCTCCCGGGAACAGCGCGTCGATGGCGGCCGCGGCAGCGGCCTGCTCGGCGCGTTTTTTGCTGCTGCCGGTGCCCTTGCCGCAGGGCTTGCCGTTGAGCAGGACCTCGACATCAAATTTCTTGTCGTGGTCGGGGCCGGACTCGCCGATGAGCTCGTAGCGCAGGACCTGATCCTTCTTGCGCTGCACCAGCTCCTGCAGGGCGGTCTTGTAGTCAAAATTATGCGGCTTCCCGGCCGGGACATCGCAGAGGATCAGGCGGTCGATGATCTCCTTGGCTGCGGAAAAGCCGCCGTCCATATAGCTTGCCGCAATCACAGACTCCATGGCGTCGGAGACGATGGAGTCGCGCTTGCGGCCGCCGCCGTGCTCCTCGCCGTGGCCGAGCAGCAGGAAGCTGCCCAGACGGATGGTTGCAGCCGCGCGGGCCAGATTCTTTTCGCAGACCAGATCCGCGCGGATACGGGTCAGCTCGCCCTCGGGCTTGTCCGGGAAGCTGCGGTACAGATAGTCCGCCACGACGAAGCCCAGGATGGAATCGCCCAGAAACTCCAGACGTTCGTTGTCGTGCAGGCCGCGCTCCCGGTTTTCATTGGCATAGGAGCTGTGCGTCAGCGCGTTTTCGAGAATGCTCTTGTCCCGGAACGTGTAGCCCAGCCCGGCTTCCAGTTCACTCAGCATGTTGATACTCCTTTGGAATGACCATATGGTCCATATTTGCGGCCAGCGTCGCGGCCACGTCCGCCTCGACAGCGCCGATGGCCTGCCGGATGGCGTTGCGGATGGCCAGCGCGTCGGACGAGCCGTGCGCCTTGATGACAGGCTTGTTGAGGCCGATCAGCGCGGTGCCGCCGGTCTCACGGTAGTCCATTTTCTTTTTAAACGCCTTGACGCCGTCCATGCACAAAAGCGCGGCCAGCTTGGTCAGCAGATTTTTCTTGAACATGTCCTTCATCATGGAGGCCATGAAAAGCGCCGTGCCCTCGATCCCCTTGAGCAGGATATTGCCGGAGAAGCCGTCGGAAACGACCACGTCCGCGCCGCCCAGCGGCACGTCACGCGCTTCGATGTTGCCGGTGAAGTTGATTTTCCCGGCCTCGCCCGCCTGCTTCAGCAGCGGGTAAACGGCCTTCTGCAGCTCGCCGCCCTTGGAGTCCTCTGCGCCGATGTTGAGAAGCGCCACGCGCGGGTTTTCGATCCCGAGGACCTTTTCCGCGTAATACGAGCCCATGAAGGCAAACTGCAGCAGAAACTCCGGCGTGCAGTCCGCCGTTGCACCGCAGTCGATGAGGACGCACTCCCGGCCGGTCTTCGTCGGGATCTGCGGGCCCATGGCCGCGCGGCGGATGCCCTTGACGCGCCGGACGATCAGCGTCGCCGCAGAGAGCAGTGCGCCCGTCGAGCCGGCGGAGACGAACGCGTCGCCGCCGCCCTCTTTGAGCATGGTCAGTCCGACGACCATGGAGGAATCCTTTTTCTTTTTCACGACCGTCGCCGGGTCGTCGTGCATATCGACGACGTCGTCGGCGTTGGCGATCTCCACGCCCTTGGGAAGCGTCTCGATCCCCTGGTCCTTGAGCGCCTGCAAAATGGCCTCGCCGCGGCCGACCAGTACGGCCTCGCAGCCAAAGTCCTTCGCGGCCTGGATCGCACCGAGCGCGATCTGATCCGGGGCGTTGTCGCCGCCCATGGCGTCTACGAGTATTCTCATTCGGTTCCCTCCTGCCCTGTCATTTGATCGATGATCGCAAGCGAACGCTGTGCGATGGCGAGATTCTTGTTGGCCTTGCCCTTGACGCGGCGGTCCAGCGGCGTCAGAATGCCGAAGTTGACGTTCATCGGCTGGAACACGGTCACGCTTTCATCCGAAATATAGGCCGCCAGCGCGCCGATGGCCGTCTCGCGCGGGAAATCCGGGAGCGGCTCGCCCTTGAGCTTCGCCGCCATGCTGCAGCCGGCCAGGAAGCCGGAGGCCGTCGACTCGACATAGCCCTCGACGCCCGTCATCTGCCCGGCAAAGGCGACCAGCGGGTCGCGCCGGTCGGCGTAATAGCGGTCGAGCAGGCGCGGGGAGTCGAGGAAGGTATTGCGGTGCATCACGCCGTAGCGGACGAACTCCGCGTCGTGCAGCGCGGGGATCATGGAAAACACCCGCTTCTGCTCCGGGAATTTCAGGTGGGTCTGGAAGCCGACGATGTTATAGACCGAGCCTGCCGCATTGTCCTTTCGCAGCTGGACGACGGCATAGGGCTCGCGGCCTGTCTTCGGGTCCTTCAGGCCGACGGGCTTCAGCGGGCCGTAGCGCAGCGTATCCACGCCACGGCGGGCCATGACCTCCACGGGCATGCAGCCCTCAAAAACATGCTTGTCCTCAAAGCCGTGGACCGGGGCTTCCTCCGCCGTCCGGAGGGCCTCGACAAAGGCGAGGTATTCGTCCTTTTCCATCGAGCAGTTTACATAATCCGCATCTCCGCGGTCATAGCGGGAAGCGAACCAGGCTTTTTCCATGTCGATGGAGGAAAAGGTGACGAGCGGCGCGGCGGCGTCAAAGAAGCTCATGTATTCTTGGCCGCCGAAGTAGCGCTGGATGGCGGCGCTCATCGCATCGGAGGTCAGAGGGCCGGTCGCAACGATGACCGGACCGGCGGGCACCTCTGTCGCCTCGGCTTCCACAACGGTGATATTGGGATGCGAACGGATCTTTTCCGTCACCATGCCGGAAAACCCGTAGCGGTCGACCGCCAGCGCGCCGCCCGCCTCCACGCGGTTGGCCTCCGCGCAGGCGAGGATCAGACTGCCAAGGCGGCGCAGCTCCTCCTTGAGCAGGCCCACCGCGTTTTCCAGCCGGTCGCCGCGCAGGGAGTTGGAGCATACGAGCTCGGCAAAATCCGCGCAGTGATGCGCAGGGGTCATCTTCTTCGGCTTCATCTCCGTCAGCGTCACATGGATGCCGCGCTGCGCCAGCTGCCATGCAGCCTCACAGCCCGCGAGACCTGCGCCGATCACGTTTACTTCCAGCATGCAAGCTTCCTCTCTATCTCTGCTCAGAACGGAAGATCGTCTTCCGGTTCCTCCTTTTTGGTGGTCTTCTTCGCTGTAGATCTCTTTGCGGTCGTTTTCTTTGCGGCCGGTTTCTTCGCGGCCGTCTTTTTGGCCGCCGGTTTTTCGGCTGTCTTTTTTGCGGCAGACTTCTTCGCGGCCTTCTTTTCCTCGGCCTGCTTCTGGGCGGCTTCCGCCGCGGCCTCGGCGTTGGATTCCGCGGTCGCCGCCTCGCCGGAGGCGGTGGAGCGGCGGCGGTAGCCGCGCTTATCCTCCGGCAGGAAGTTGGAGCATTCGGGGTTGGCGCAGAACGGCTTCATCGCGCCCTTGCCGGAGCGCTTGAACATCGTCTGGCCGCAGACCGGGCAGTCCTGATCCGTCGGCACGTCCCAGGTCATGAAGCCGCAGGCCGCGCCGCGCTCACAGGCGTAATAGGCATAGCCGCGCTTGCTCTTGCGCTTGAGGATGGCGCTGCCGCACTTCGGGCAGCGGCCCGGCATTTTTTCCGTGATGGCCTTCGTGAACTTGCACTCCGGATAGCCGGGACAGGCGAGGAACTTGCCGAACCGGCTCGTCTTCACGACCAGATTGCGGCCGCAGATCTCGCACTTCTCCTCGGAGACCTCATCGGGCACCTTGAGCCGAGTATCCTTGAGCGCCTCCTCGGCGTCGAGCATCTCCTGATGGAAATCGGTATAGAACTCCTCCAGCACGCTCTTCCAGCGGCGCTGACCAGCCTCGACCTGGTCGAGCTGCTTTTCCATATCGGCGGTGAATTCCACGCTGATGATATTGGGAAACCGGTCCATCATCAAGCCGTTGACGACCTCGCCGAGCTTGGTCGGCGAGAGCTTTTTATCGGTCTTGACGACATATTCGCGGTCCTGGATGGTGGCGATGATGGCGGCGTAGGTCGACGGACGGCCGACGCCCTTCTCCTCCATCGCACGCACGAGCGAAGCTTCGGTATAGCGGGCAGGCGGCTGGGTAAAGTGCTGCTGCTTGTCGAAGCCTGCGGCCGTGAGCGCTTCGCCGGGGGTCAGGTCCGGCAGCGGCGAGTCGAGCTTTTCCTGCTCGTCGTCGCGGCCTTCCTCATAGATGGCGGTAAAGCCGGAGAATTTCATGCTCTGGTGCGTGGCGCGGAAAACATGCCTGCCGCAGGCGGCCTCGATGGCCGTCACGTCGTACAGGGCGTTTGCCATCTGGGAGGCGATGAAGCGGCTCCAGATGAGCTTGTAGAGCCGGAACTGCTCCTTGGTCAGATCGTGCTCGACCATCTCCGGATACAGCGCGACGTTCGACGGGCGGATGGCCTCGTGCGCGTCCTGCGCGCCGGATTTCGGCTTGTAGCGGCGCGGCTCGCCGCTGGCGTAGGCATCGCCATAGCGGCTGCGGATGACGCTGCCGGCAGCGGCCAGCGCCTCCTCCGAGATGCGCAGCGAGTCGGTACGCATGTAGGTGATAAGGCCCACGGAGCCCTCGCCGGAGATCTCCACGCCCTCGTAGAGCTGCTGCGCGATCATCATCGTGCGGCGCGGGGTCATGTTGAGCTTCCGCGAAGCCTCCTGCTGGAGGGTCGAGGTGATGAAGGGCGGCGCGGGCGTGCGCTTCTTTTCGGATTTTTTGACGCCCGTGACCGAGAACGCGCCGGACTGCAGCTCGTCCAGAACGGCCTGCACATCCTGTTCGCTGGCAAGCTCGCGCTTCTGCGGGTCGCCGTAGTAGTGGGCCGTAAAGCTGCCGGGCTTGCCGACGCGGCTGAGATTCACATCCAGCGTCCAGTATTCCTGCGGCTGGAAGGCGCGGATCTCGTTTTCCCGGTCGACGACCAGACGCGTGGCGACCGACTGCACACGGCCGGCAGACAGGCCCTTTCGGATCTTCCTCCACAGCAGCGGGCTGAGCTGATAGCCGACGATCCGGTCGAGCACGCGGCGGGCCTGCTGCGCATCGACCAGGTTCTGGTCGATGGGACGCGGATGCTGGATGGATTCCTGCACGACGCCGCGCGTGATCTCGTTGAAGGTCACGCGGTAGGTCGCATCGTCCGGGATGGACAGCAGATATTTCAGGTGCCAGGAGATGGCCTCGCCTTCGCGGTCCGGGTCAGTCGCGAGATAGACGCGGTCGGCGTGCTTTGCGGCCTTCTGCAGCTCCGAGATGATCTCTTCCTTGCCCTTGAGCGGATAGTATTCCGGCTCAAAGTCATGCTCGATATCGACGCTCAGCGTGCTCTTCGCCAGATCGCGCAGGTGGCCCATGCTGGCCTTGACCTGATAGTCGGGACCGAGATATTTTCCGATGGTTTTGGCCTTCGACGGAGATTCCACGATGACCAGATTCTGTTTTGCGTTCGGCATAGACGCCTCCATGTTATTTTTTCGCCAGCTCGTAATATCTTGCCGGCAGCCGCTTGACATAGCCCTTGACCTCCAGCAGCGTGAGCGCGGACAGGATCCGTCCCGCGGGCAGCTGGGTCTCGTCGATCAGCCGGTCGACCGGCTGTTTGCCGTCTTCGAGCAGCCGGAGCACAGCGGCTTCGTCCGGCGATACCTGCGGCAAAATTTCCTGTACGTCAATATAAGCCCTGTTTTCCTGCTTGTCAACGGCTTTTGTGTCAGTTTTTTCCGGCGCGGCGGCAGTTTCCGCCACAACGACGCTCCCGGCGGCCTCCTGCGCGGTGAGCGTCATGGGCCCGGCGGGCCGCTGCCGCTGCGGCAGCTCCGGATAGAGATAGGTATATTCCTGCAGGATATCCCAGCCCTCTTCCACGAGGATCGCGCCCTGCTTGAGCAGCTGGATGTTGCCCGCGCAGGTGGGATTGCCGAGGTTGCCGGGGAGGGTGAATACGTCCCTTCCCTGCTCGAGCGCGTGGCGGGCGGTGATGAGCGCGCCGCTCTTTTTCGGTGCCTCGACCACGACGGAACCGAGGGCAAGGCCGCTCAGGATGCGGTTGCGGGACGGGAAATGCTCCGGCAGTGGCGGCGTGCCGGGCGGAAGCTCGCTCATGACGCAGCCGTTGGTGCGAAGATCCTCAAACAGGCTCCGGTTGGCCGCCGGATAATCGACGTCCACGCCGCAGGCGAATACCGCCACCGGCGGCGTACCGGAGGAGACGGCGCCGCGCAGCGCCAGCGTATCAATGCCCGCCGCGCCGCCGGAGACGACGATCGCGCCGTAGCGTCCGAGCTCGTAGCCGAGCCGCTTGGCCTGCAGCAGGCCGTAGGCCGAGGCACGGCGCGTGCCGACCATGGCGATGACGGGCTCGGCGTCAAAATCGGGCAGAACGCCCTGATAATACAGCACGAGCGGCGCGTCGTCAATGTTTTTGAGCCGCTGGGGATAGACGGCGTCCTGCAGCGTTACGATATGGATGCACTGCCGGTAGCACTGCTGCAGGATCTGGCGGGCCGGGGCAAGCTCCTTATCGGCGAGCGAGGTACGGCCGTCCGGCCGGATATCGGACGGATATTCCGCGTCTGAGGCGCAATAGACCGCCTCCGGCGTGCCGAACTGCTCAAGAAGCGCACGCAGCCCGCGCACGCCGAGCCCCCTGCGCCCGGACAGCCACAACCAGTACTCCAGCATAGGATTTCCTCTGTCTTTCTCTTTTCTATCTCAATTATCGCTTCATCTGCCACAGCACGATCGCCGCGGCGACGGCTGCGTTCAGCGATTCGCAGCGGGGCGACATGGGGATGATGATCTTGCCCTGCGCCGCGTCAAACAGCTCCCGGCAGATCCCCTGCCCTTCACTGCCGATGATAACGGCGGCGCTGTGCAGCTCCGCCTGCCGCAGGTCAACGGCGTCGGCGGACATGGCCGTCGCCAGAAGCGGGATCCCCGCGTCCCGGCAGGCGGCGATCGCCTGCTGCCTCGTCATGCGGACGGGCTGGGTGCGGAACACGGCGCCCATCGAGGCCCGGACCGTCTTGGGGTTATAGGGGTCGGCGCAGCCGTCAAGCAGAACAGCCGGGATCTGCAGGGCATCGGCCGTGCGCAGGATGGTGCCAAGATTGCCCGGGTCCTGGATGCCGTCGAGCAGCAGCGTGCCGGGCACCAGGGCCGCAGGCGCAGCCTCCGGCAGGCGGCAGAGGAAAATGGCCCCCTGCGGCGCGTCCATCAGGGAGATGGACTGCATCACGTCCTTCGGCACGCGGACGACACGGGTCTGCTCCGGAAGTTTACATAATTCTATTCCATCCTCCGCGATCACAGTCGTCAGGCCCGGATCCCAGCGGGCGGCCTCCGCCAGGAGCTTGACGCCGTCGGCGGCAAACTCGCCCGTCTTTTCGCGGTAGGACCGGGAGGTCAGCAGCTTTTTCGTGTGCGCCAGAAGCGGGTTCCGGCGGCTTGTGATCCGTTCTTCCATCACGGCTTCACCCGCGCCAGACGGTCGTTCTCGCCCAGAAGGACGAGAGTGAGCTTGTCATCGAGCGGCCGGTTGGCATCGAGCGTGACGTGGACCTTGCCATTCTCACGCACGGCAATGACGTTGACGCCGTATTTTGCGCGGATATCCAGCTCCCGGATGCTCTTGCCGCACCATTCGGGCGGCGTCTGCAGCTCGGCGATGCCGCAGTCAGGCGACAGCTCGATAAAATCCAGAATGCTCGACGAGGTCAGCGACTGCGCCAGCTTGATGCCGGACTCACGCTCCGGCACGACGACGCGGTCGGCCCCGATCTTCTCAAGCGCGCGGCGCTGCGTCTCGTCGGTGGCCTTGCACACGACGGTCTGCACGCCGAGTTCCTTGAGGTTCAGCGTCGCCACGACGCTGGTGGCCAGATCGCCGCCGATGGCGACGACGGCGCAGTCATAATTGCGCGCACCGAGCGCGCGCAGCGCGTCTTCATCCCGCGCGTCGCAGACGGCCGCGCAGGTGACCTTGCTTTCCATTTTTTGCACGAGCTCCGGGTGCAGGTCCACAGCCATGACCTCGCTGCCGAGCTCGTACAGCCGCTGCGCGACCGCGGAGCCGAAGCGGCCGAGGCCGACGACCAGATATGTTTTTTTCATTGTATCATCCTCATTTCAATCAGCCGATCATGATTTTTGTTTCCGCATAGCTCACGCGCTCTTCAGCGCGGTTGGCCGCCATAAAGCCGACGCTGATGGTCATGATCCCGAGCCGGCCGAAGAACATCAGCACGATCAGAATGATCTGCGACGCCGTGCCGAGCGAGCTCGTGATGCCCGTCGTCAGGCCGACGGTGCAGAGCGCCGAAATGGTCTCATACAGCGCGTTTTCGAGGCTCACATGGTCTGCGATGCTCAAAAACGCCGCGCCGAGGCCGGACAGCAGCAGCACCAGAATGAAAAGCGCCGAGGCATTTTCGACTGCCTGCCGCGGGATCCGGCGCTTCATGACATGCACGCTCGTCCTGCCGCGCGCGGTTGACCACGCGGACAGCAGGATCACACCGACCGTTGCGGTCTTGACACCGCCGGCCGTCGAGCCGGAGGAGCCGCCGACGAGCATCAGCAGATCCGACGCTGCCTTCGACACGTCCGACAGCGCATTCTGGTCAAAGGTCGCAAACCCCGCGGTACGCAGTGTCACCGACTGGAACAGGGCCGCCATCAGCTTCTGCGGCACAGTCAGATCGCCGATCGTATTGGGATTGTTCCATTCCAGCGCGGCAAAGACGCCCGCGCCGCCGAAGATCAGCACCGTCGTGATGATCACAACGAGCCGGGAATAGACGCTCAGGCGGGAAAAACGGCGGTGATGCCGGATGTCGCCCCAGACGGCAAAGCCGAGGCCGCCGATGATGATAAGGGCCATAATCGTAAAATTCACGACCGGATCCGTCGCATAGCGGCAGAGGCTGCCGCCCGCGTCCACATCCGCCAGCACGTCGAAGCCCGCGTTGCAGAACGCGGAGACGGAATGGAACACGCCGTACCACAGCGCCCTGCCGAAGCCGAACTCCGGCAGGAAGCGGAAAAACAGGATCAGCGCGCCCACGCCCTCGACCGCGGCCGTGCCGCGCAGGATGTTGCGCACGAGGCTCACGATGCCGCTGTAGGTGTCGCTGCCCAGCGCCTGGGCCAGCACCATGCGCTGCCGCAGACCGATCCTGCGCCGCAGCGCAAAGAAGAACAGGCAGGCGATGGTCATGAAGCCGAGACCGCCGACCTGGATGAGCAGCAGGATCACCACCTGGCCGAACATCGTCCAGTGCGTACCGGTATCGACGCGGATGAGGCCCGTGACGCAGGTCGCGGAGGTCGCGGTGAACAGGCTCGTCAAAAACGGCGTCGGCCGGCCGGACCTTGCCGCGGCGGGCAGACACAGCAGCCCCGCCCCAAGCAGGATGATCCCGAGAAACACCAGCACAATCAGCTGGCCCGGCCGGATCCTGCGGAAAAACATTCGAAGCATAGTAGAAGGCCGTCCCTCCTGATGAAGTTATACTATATTATAGTCAGCAGCCGCACCGCCGTCAAGGAAAACCGTTTTTCGGGCTTGTTTCTGCCGGAAAAACATGATAAACTGATAAAAAAGCGTGAAACGAGGACATCCCGTATGCGTATCTCCCGTCTGCTCGTCTGTCTTTGCCTGCTGGCGCTGCTATGCGCCTGCGCCGCGCCGGAGGCGGCTTTGCCGGAAACTCCGGCAGAGGCCACGGCTGCGCCGGAGCCGGTCCCGACCGAGCCGCCCGTGCCCGCCGAACCGGTGGAAGTCCCTGTCGCCGCAGAAGAACCGGAGCCGGAAGCTGCGGTTTTGCCGGCAGAGCCGGTCTGGGTGCTGGGGCGGCTGACCGATGTCTATTCGACGCGGGAATCAGAGTGGATCCGGGCAGAGGATGTTCCGGAGGATGCGCCGATGCAGACTTTGAACGAGGTCTTTACAGGAGAAGAAACGCTGTGGGCCGCGGTGGCGGACATATTGGAGTCCGCCGCGCCGCTGCAGACGGAGCCAGGCATTCTGGATGATCTTGAATCTATCAGCTTCGGCGGACAGGATTATGTAAAGCTGGAAGACGCGGCTGCGCGCCTTGGCCTCGAATGGGGGCAGGCGCCGGACGGGAGCCGGTATCTGGCAAAGCGGCAGACCGTCGGCGAGATCCCGGAGGGGTGGAACGTGCCGGTGTTGATGTACCACGCGGTGGGCGACGAGATCTGGGGCTATTCCGATCTGTTCGTCAGCGCGGCTTCCATGGAGGAGCAGCTGCAGTATCTGCAGGAGAACGGGTACGAAGCGATCTGGTTTTCAGACCTGGCGCACATCGAGGACTATGAAAAGCCGGTCATCCTGACCTTTGACGATGGATATGACGACAACTACACCGTCCTCTATCCCCTGCTGGAAAAATACCAGACCAAGGCGACCATCTTCGTCATCGGCAATGCCATGGGCAGCACACACAAGATGACGCAGGAGCAGGTGTATGAGATGGCGGCCTCCGGCCTCGTCAGCATCCAGAGCCATACCTACACGCATGGAAATCTCAGCGCCATGGACGAGGCTGCGCTCCGGCAGGAGATGGAGCGCTCCAACGCCGTGCTGGCCGCCGCGACGGGCCAGATCCCGTATGTGCTGTGCTACCCGGAGGGAAAATACAGCTACCTGACGATGGATGTGGCAAAAGACTACTACACGTTTGCTCTGCGCATGGACGGCTGGACGTATCAGACCGGCATGGACCCGTATCAGGTGCCGCGCAGCTTCGTTTCCCGCCGCATCACGCTGCCGGATTTTCTGTGGTTCATTGATCCATCGGGCAAAACAAATTAAACAGCAGCCTGCGCCGCGATCTGTGCGGCGCAGGCTGTTTTTTACAGAGTATGATAGTAGGGGCAGATATCCTCGTAATGGCCATCCTTCATACGGAATCCGCCGGGGATAACGCCGAGCTGGGTAAATCCGAGGCGCTCATACAGGTGCCGCGCGTGCGTGTTGGACGCAACGACGGCGTTGAACTGCTTTTCCGTTTCAGTTCTGGTGAAAGATCTGCTCGCCGGTCACGAGCGGCCAGCTGCTGAGCGCTTCCCCCTCCAGTTCCGCGCGGTGCAGGTCGACTGCGGTGATTTGGTGGTTGTCATAGGTCGTATAGTAGTAGATGCCGCGGGTCGCGTTGCAGCAGGAGGTATAGATCGTGTATTCATATGCGCCGGGCTCGACCTCGCAGCAGCCGCGCTGCTGCTCTACCGCGCCGAGGATGTGGAAAAACTGGCTGACGTTCTCCGCCTCCGTGTCCCTGCAGACGGCGTTCAGCTTCGTATAGGCCACGCGCACGAAGCGGGACATGGACGACAGATCGCCGGGCAGGCCCAGCGCGCCCATGCCGCGGCTGTAGCAGTGCAGTCCCAGCGCCCCGGAGAACCGGTTTTCCGGCTGCCGCGGAGAGAGCGCCATGTAGTTATTCAGGTTGAACAGCTGCTGCGGGAACGGCGGGTTATTTGTCAGGACGCCCGCCGGGTCGTCATAGACGTGCAGGCCGTCGGCCATCGACTCAATGACGACGGCCTCGTCCTTGTCTGCTAGCAGCCAGTGCAGCTGCGCGGCGGGATAGTGCTCGCTGAAGGGTGTGCCGACCAGATTGAGCGCGTCCAGCCGCGCCCGCGCCTCGCGGACCGTGGCGCAGCGGCCGAGGATCCATGGGATCAGCTCAAACTGCGCCACGTTTTCCTTTCCCTCCCGCACCTCGGCATACTGCGCATTGCCGACGAAGTTCAGCCCGGCCATACCGAGTCCGGCTTCGTTGACGGCGTCATAGTACAGCGGATACCCGTCCGCGACGTGCGCCATACCGATCATGGCGTAATGCGCGTCCAGCCGCCCCATGTGGCGGAACGAGAAGGGATAGCGGCGCGGCGTGACGGTCACGCACTCGCCGTAGGAGCATTCGTAGTCCAGCGTCCGGCCGAAATAAAAGTCCTTTGTCTGAAAAGCTGCTGCAGTACACATGGGTCTGGTTCCTTTCTAAAAAGCTTTTCCCCTACTATACCCCATCCGGCCGCAAAAATCAACCGCGTATGTTCCGTCCTCAGTTACATTCCATAAACAGGAACGGCTGCGCGGCATCGCCGGTCAGGCAGAGGGTCACGGTGTGCCCGGTGTTGTTCCCTTCCAGCGGAAGGACACCGGCAGAGAACGCCTGCCAGACGGCCTCCCGGAACGCCGGCGGCTGCAGTTCTGTCGCACCGGCGTAGTCAAAGACCGCGCGGATGCTCGCGTCCGCGGTCTCATATTCCATATCGGCCGGAAGCTCCAGCGAGTCGAACCGCAGCTCGATCGACCCGTCCTGCTTGCATTGGACGCCGCGCAGATAGCAGTACCGGCTATGGTGCCCGTCGTCGTAGACCGTGCGGGTGTAGATCCCGTCCTGATACGTCAGATAGTGCGAGCTGCGGTCCTGCCACGTGCTGCTGTCCAGTGGGAAATAGCTTGCAAAGGTATCGCGGAGCGCCTCTGCCCCGATCATCAGCGGCCAGCCGTTTTCGCGCGCATAGCGCTCGTAGGCAAACAGCGACAGCGCGTCCCAGGTCTCGTCGTCCATCGGCTGCGTGGCGATCGCTTCGGCGCTGAACGCCGGTAACTCTTCAAAGAGGCTGCCGTTCTGGCCGTCATAGGCCCAGAAAAGTGCGGCGAGGTCCTCTGTTCCCTCCCCGGTGCTCTGCTGCAGGGCTGCGCGCAGCTTGCCCTCTGCCTGCGCGAACCGCGCCGCATCCTGTTCGGTCTGCGGCATAGTCGCAGCCGCAGCGGCAGACTGTGCAGGCTCCGACCCCGGCTGTACGTTTTCTGGCTGTTCGGTTTCGGGCTGTACAATCTCCGGCGGCGCGTTCTTAGCCGAAGACAGATACGTCCCATCAAAAAGCGTATCCACGACCCAATCCGGGAGGAACGACAGATCTTCTCCCAAATCCTCGCGCGTGATGGTCCATACGGACGATTCTCCTGTCTCTGGGTTGAGCGTCAGCTCCTGCACAAGGACCTCTGTGCGCTCACCGGAGGCGGTATATGCAGCCCACCAGATAAAGTCGACGTACACATTCGGATCTCCGGGCGTCGGTTCCTCCGTGCCATATGGCGCATTGTTTAACCGCAGGATCAGCGTATACGAAAACGGCCAGATTTCTTCGTTTTCACGGATGTAGGAAACGATCTGATCTCGTGCAGCAATGAGATCGAAGTCGTAATGGCTGCCCTTGTCCAGAGAGCACAGACCGTTGTCTACCGCATCTTCCCATGTCCCGTGATGATCCATAACCGTATCGATTGCGGCAAAGGAAGCCGGATACTGCGCCTGCAGTCCTGCTGCGTCCGCTTCATGAATGTGTCCGAATGCCCAGATAAACCAGGTCCGGAACCATTCAAGCGGCGTCTCGGCTTCCAGCTCCAGATCTTCCGGCCCAAGCAGACTCCGGAACACCTCAAACGCCATACAGGACAGATCATGATCGCCCCACGCGGTATTCTGAAGACTGAGGCTGTCAAGCCCGTGGTAAAAGCTGCCGATCAGCTGACTGAGTACCTTCTCCTTTTGCGCCGTGATCATCTCGTATTCCGGGCTGCTTTTCCAGTCCTCCCGTGTTTGCAGCGTTTGAAGGACTTCCAGAAGCTCTTTGTAGGTGCCGAGATCCGGAGCAACGCTCTCCTGTTCCGGTTCTTCCGCCGGTTCGGCTATCGTTTCTTCTGCGGCAGGCGTTTCCGGTTCCGGCAGGCGGATATCCGCCTGCCTTTGCTGTTTCTGGCAGCCCGTCAATATCAGCAAAAGCGCCAGCAGCGCGGCAAATAGTTTTTTCATTTGTTTCTCCTTTTCGTCAGGAAGCTGATGTTCTCGCCGTCATCATAGCACACCAGCGTGGAAGAAATTTCTTAAAAATTTTTAATTTTCGCCGAAGCGGTACACAAGCCGCAGTTCCTGACCGTGTTCGGGCGTGATGTGGAGGATGGTGGTATCGGTTCCGCCTTCCACCTCCCAATGCGCCGTTTCCGTGCAGGCGGCAAGGAGGTCTTCGCGCGTCACTCCGGCGGGCTCGATATGAAGGCGGTCGTCTGCCTTGCCCTCTGCCAGGAAATCATAAAGCGCAGAATGGTCGGCGTCACACCGCTCGTTGTCTACAGGGTTTACATAATCAAAAAGTGTCGCGACATGAAGCCGCTTCGGGCTGCGCAGCAGGGCGGTCATACACTGCTTTTCAATGGGGTGCTCATTGTAATAGACACTGTCCAGCGTAAAACCTTCCTTTGCGAACGCGATTCCTCCCACTACGCCCCAGAACTGGTACAGCCATTCCTCCGGGGAGAACGTATGAAGCAGCAAGGCAGGCAGCAGCCAAGTCGAGTCGTTATACGTCTCCATGAGATACTGCATCGAAAGAACGTAGAGCCGCCCCAGCGCGGTCAGCGCGAAATCCGTCGTATAGGGCTCATTTTCGCCATCGCCGTACCACATGTTTTCGACCAGATACGTCGCGCAGCAGAGCGCCGCTTCCTCCGGCGTATCGCGCAGGAAGCTTTCCAGCGCCGCATCTTCCGCCAGAACGTCCGGGAAGCTGTCGATGGTCAATTCCTCCGCCGTCTTCCCGTCCGAAAGCGCCAGCATGTGCGCCTCAAAGTCTGCCTGCTGCATCACTGCCGCCGGTTCCGGCATAGCTTCCGCTGCGGCCAGATACTCGCCCAGCATACTGCTGTCCGAAGGGAACCAGTCTCCGGCCGGTTCCGGCAGGACCCACGCCCCATCTGCATTCTGCACGGAAAGCGGGCCGCATTCGCCGGAGATCCAGTCGCTAGGATCGCCGCCCGGGAAAATTGCAAAGCCCGTGCAGACCTCCGCGCCGTCCTGCGTTTCCAGTTCCGCTCGCAGATACGTGTTCATCGCGCCCGAGTTCCACGACCAGCCGGGGCCGGTGTAGTCGTAGTAAAAATCGTAGTGCAGATCACAGATGACCACGGTCTTGCCGTCTTCCTCAAACGAGCCGTACACGCAAAGGCTCGGCAGGACGATATCGTTGTCGCTGCGCGGGTATCGCTGCGCGACCGCCGCGTCATACAGGACGGCCTCGCGTCCGGTCAGGGAAAACATGGACGCGGACGGGACCGGGAGCGCCGGCCGCTCCTGCGTCTGCTCTTCCTGACTTGCAACTGTATCCGCGGTTTCGGCTGCGGGTGGCGCGGGTTCCGGCTCTGTCGGCACAGGCTCCGGTTCCGGCTGGATGGGCTGCGGTGCGGTCTGCGCGGTGCAGCCAGCCAGAAGCAGGCAGATGCACAGCAGCAGGAATATAATCGTCTTTTTCATGGGTTTCTCCTTTCGGTTCGGCTTGATCGTTATGCCCGCAGGCGCGTTCATACCGGCGGCTGCAGGGCTTCCTCCCGCAAAAGCCCGTCCCCGCTTTTTCTTATTTCAGAAACGAGATACAGCCCGTTTTCTTCCGACTTGCCGCAAAAATAAAAGCTCTGCGGCGTTTCCTGTATCTCGAACAGGTGCAGAAAATAAATGGCATATGAATCGTCTGCGCCGTACGACAGCAAATGCTCACCCAGCGTCAGTTTGTCATCCAGCGCATAAAACTCCATGGTTGACTCTATCCCTTGATAGCGCATCAGCAGACGCTGAAAGCCCAATACAGGCGTGCCGGGGCTGTAACATCCATCCGGTGCTTCCGGCAGCTTGCCGAGGCAGGCATATGCTCCATCTTTACAATCGATCTGATAGAGAAACTGACCTTCACTCGTCTCGCGCATGAACCAGACGTTGGTGTCATCCGAAAAGATGCTCCGCGGCATCGGTCCCGTTTCCTCGCGCAGAAGCTCCCACTGCCCGCTGTTTCGCAGCAGCACGACCCAAAGCTGGCCAGCATCCGGATCCGGCTCGTTTTCCGCCAGCCAGAAGACGATACCGCCCGTCACCGGGACAGTTTGCCTAACCGTAAGCGCCTGTTCCTGCTTCCACACCGGCACGGCCTGTTCCGGGTCCTGCGCGGCAATGGCGCAGAAGCCCTGCTCCGAAAGCCACGTATAGATCACACCGCCGGCCAGCGCAAACCGTCCGCCGCCGGGGATCCAGAGTTCCGCCGCGCCGCCTTCCATCGGCATCCGATAAATGCCGCCGGTCTGTGCAAAATACAGCATCCCATCGAACACAGCCAGCTGGGACAGGCTTCCGTCCTGCGCGGCGTAAATACTCGCCGTCTGGCCATCTTTTCGCATACAGATCCTTGCGGTCTCCCAGCTTTCGGACCGGTCGATCCAGTATTCCGCTTCTTCGCCATGCACGACGATCGGCTCCGGGTGCCAGGCTTGCTCCGCAGCCGGAAAGCCGGACATGGCGGAGACGTCCGGAAGCTGCGCCTGTATGTCCTGCCATGTCCGTGCTGGCTGCACAGCCTGCTCCGGCTGAGTATCCGGTTCCGGCTGAGTATCCGGTTCCGGCTGGATGGGCTGCGGTGCGGTCTGCGCGGTGCAGCCAGCCAGAAGCAGGCAGATGCACAGCAGCAGGAGCAGGGCTGTCTTCTTCATAGTAGTCTCCTTTCTGGATGCTAATTGTAGAATTTCTCTTCGATTTTGACGACAACGCCGTCCTGCAGGGTCAGGGTATAGGGCGGGACGCACAGGCCTTCGTTGGCCTGGACCGCGGCGACGAAATCCTGCCATGTTTCGAAGGTGTACAGCCGGTCGTCACCCGCTCCGTAGACCTGAGAAATGTCATAGATGGTGACGGGGGTATCCGGGTCGACCTTGTAGGTGTAGATCTCACCGGAGTCCTCCCGATAGTAGCCGTATTGGTACGCTTCGGGTGGGATGTTCAGGCCTTTGAGCGCTCGCAGGTCTTCCTCGAGAGCGGAATTGAGCAGCGTGATATGCTCGACCGTGACGGAATCCGCGCGCACCTCCCGGAGGATCGCGGTCTGGCGCTTGCTGCCCTCCGCGCCCTGTGTGTACCGGTCAATGACCGTCTGCAGGGTTTCCGCATCGGTGTCGGTCAGGCGCTTCTGGTAATAATCGTAGTGCTCGGTATCCATCCACACGATCATCTCTACCGTATCCAGCGTTTCATCCAGCAGATAGCTGCGATTCCGGATGTCGAACTGGTACACGCATACCGATTCCGGGTCGTTCTCGAGCATCGTCATGGAACCCTCGGAGAAGATCTCCTCCAGAGCCGCCGCATCCGCCTCCGACAGCGTATATTTTTCGCCGGACGGGACCGACAGCGTCATGGTCTGCGCCCGGGCAGCCGTCTCTTCGCCCGCCTGCTCTGCTTCCTGCCAGTATGTTTCGGCATAAATGACGATATGGAACACGCGCTGCTGGACACGGGAGAAGTCGACGGACGCGCGCCACTGACCAGCGATGCCAAACGACAGAGAATAATAGCTGTCCCCGATCAGGTGCAGGACCGCGTAATCTGCATCGCCCGCCTGCCCGTACACATACTGTGTCTGCTGGTATTTCAGTTCCCGGTCCGTACACGGGAGCCTCGCCAGCACGTCGCCGATCGGATCGCCGAGACAGATGCCGCGGAAGGCCGGCGCGTCCTGCGAGGTGGTATAGACAAGCTCATCGTTTATCACTTTTCCGCTCCAGGTCATTTCCATCAGCTTCGGTTCGCCGCCGCTGCGGTCCCAGAAGCGATAGGAGATGTTCTGATCGTCCACCAGGACGCCGTATTGGTTCTCGGTGAGCGGCCCCGTGATCGCTTCGACCTGCGCCTGCGTCATGCCGGTCTGCACACCGTCGGCGCGGGCCAGCTCCCAGGCTTGCAGGGGCTGGGACGGGTCATAGGTCCCGTCGTTGTGAAGCAGCTGCGGCTGGTCCTGCACCGGTCCTTCCTGCCGGGCGGTGGGATCCGCGGCCGCATCCGCGGACGGGCTGGTCTCCCCTGCCGCTTCGGGCAGAGTGATCTCCCCAGATTTCTGCCGCGTCAGCTCGGCAAAGGAGCAGCCGGTCGCGGACACGACGAGGATCAGGGCCAGAACGACGCACAGGACGCTCGTGCGCTGCTTTTTCGTGAGGAACAAAATGCGCTCTTTGACCGGCGGCCCGGCAAGGCTCAGGGCTGCACCCCTGCGCGGGGCCTGGGCCAGGATCGCCCTTGCGTAGGCAATGCGCTCGCTGTCGAGGAGCCCCGCGGCGACGGCCTCGTCGCACGCCAGCTCGGCATCGCGCTTGGAGACGATCGCGGCGAGCCAGACCAGTGGATTCCACCAGTACGCGACCACAGCGGCCGTCCGGCAGAATGACCACAGCGGGTCGAGATGCCGCAGGTGCGTCAGCTCGTGGCGCAGGATCAGCGCGGTCGTGTCGTTCTGCAGCACGTTCCGCGTCAGATAGACGGCCGGGATGAGGCCTGCAAGGCAGGGCGACGGGATGCGGCTTGAGACGTAAATACTGGTTTTTCCGTGTCTTCCGAGGAATTTCCGGCTTTTGCGCAGCCGGATCGTAAAGACCAGCCACGAGCCAAGCATCCAGAGGCCGAGCAGCGCGCTGCCGCTGAACCAGATGATCCGGAAGATCTGCGTGGCCGTCAGCGGCTTCGCCGCCGGGTTTTCCGGTTCCTGCGTGACTGGCTGCGCGGGTGTTTGCGGCTGTACCGCCTGTGCGGGCGGTTGGGTGACCGGCGCGGTCTGCGCCGGGAACTCCGCGCGCTGCACCGGCGCGGCGGTCTGCTCTGCCGGAAGGACCGGCAGGGAGAACAGCGTCCCCGGCATGCAGAGCTTCAAAAGCACCACGAGCCAAAGCGCATAGATCATCCGCTTCGGCACGCGGTTTTTGAACACCGCCCGCACCAGCAGGACGGCTGCGATCAGCGCGGAGAGCGTCAATGTTTCTCGTATCATGGCAGCTCCTTTCTCTCAATTCCCCGGCCGGCTGTCTGCCGGGCGTACCGTAAACGCTTCGCCGGGGCCTCCCGCGTCATAATAGGAGAAGAACCCCATGCGGCAGATCGCGCCGTCCTGCAGCTCGTATTCAAAGCTGCCCCAGAGCGCGTTCATTGTTTCTGCTGCGTTGGCCTCCGGGTCGCCGACGCGCAGACCGCGCGGCGAGGGGTAGTCGGGGCTCGTCGTATAGACGCAGCTGACATAGCCGTCCAGCCCCTCCCTGTCCTCCTTGCCCGCCTGCAGGCGCAGCACGTGGACATATAGTCCGTCGCGGCCGTATTTGACCACGTCATAGTCCTCCCGCGAAACGCCGACCACACCAAGATTCTCAAAGCCTTCGGTCACCGCCTGCGGAAGAAGATCCCACCTGTCCCAGACGGAAATGCCGCCGAGCGTATGTTCCCCGTCAGGGCACATCACGGAGCAGGCGCGCAGGAGATAGAAGCCGCCGTCATAGCATTGCAGCGTGTATTCCTTCCTCGCGTACGCACGATGCTCTGCCTTGGCAGCCGTATCCGCGTAAAAGTCGATAAGGTAGGTCACAAGGTCTCCGTCCTGCGCTTTTCCGGCGAGCCGCGCCGTCCGGCCGTCGTCAGACCCGGAAACAGACGGGACGACGACCATGCCGGTTTGCCTGTCGTACGCCCTGCAGGCTGTGATATCAAAGCAATAGCCGCTGAAATAGCAGTCGAGCGTCCGGCGGATGACCGGGGTTGTGAAATAGAAGTTTCCGTCATCCGGGTCTTGATATTCCTTCAGCGTAGCTTCATTCGTCCATGCCAGAAACAACTGAAACAGCTGCTCCGGAGAAAGATCTTCCGGCGTGTTGAACGTCAGGCCCCGTTCCTGCGCAAGCGCCGTTTCCGCGCCGCGCAAAAAGCTTACGACCCTGCGGTCCGGCGCCTGCACTGCGGGTCCCTGTTCCACGGATACAAACTTCGCGCGCAGCTCCGCGTCTCGCAGGAAAGTATCTTCCGTTTTCCACCAGTCGGCGACAGCCGGTTCGCCGTAAATTTTACGGAAGCCCTGTGAGCAGAGCAGCGGCTCCAGGTCGTTATAGTAGTACCGGATGCCGGAGTTGACGCCAAAATCCAGCTCCAGCATGCCCCAGTAGGTGCTCTTGTCCGCAGGATCGATGTTCCGCGTCTCGATGTAGGTCTGCTCCTGCTCTGCCGCAAGCTCCAGAAAGTCCGGATCGTCCATGGTCCAGCACAGCTCGTGATTGGAAACGGGGAACAGCAGAAGGTCCTCCGCATCCGGGCGGACCTCGTCATAGAAGGCGTCCAGCTTCCCTTCGGGCGCGTACAACCGGCAGAGGCGGATGCTGAGCTCTCCCTGTTCGGCAAAGAAGAGCGCGCCCCCGGCAGCCGCCATCTGCAAAATCGCCCCATCCGTCGCGCGGTAAATCGGCTCTGCCGCTTCCCCGCCATAATCGAGCCGGTAAATGGTCTGCTCGTCGAACGCATAGAGACAGGCCGGGCCGGCCGACCAGCCGAGCGGCGCTTCCACCGGGTAAGCAAACAAGCGGGTCAGAGCCCCGTCTTCCGCCTGGTACAGGGAGAGGACGCCGTCCTCTGATAAAATTTCATAGTTTCCGTCCTTCATCCAGTCCGGCACATCGTTCTCTGCCGGGTCATAGGGGCGGAGTTCCGCGAAATAGTCTTCATAGGAAAGCGGCGCGTCCGCTTGTTCGTCCGCCCACGGCGCTTCCGCCGGCTGCGTTCCAGGCTGGGCCTCCGGCGTTTTCTGGCAGCCCAATAAAAGGAGGCTGATACAGAGCGTCAAAAGGAGAATCCATTTTTTCATTGCGCGCGCTCCTTTTCTGCTGCGTCCAGAATGGCTTTCAATTCCTGAATGTCCTGCTCGGACAGTGTGCCGCGGTCGACGAGGTTCGACACCATCATGCCCACGCTTCCTCCGTAAACCTTCGACAAAAATGCTTCCGTTTCCTCGGGTTCAACATCTGAATACGTGATCGCAGCGCTGTATTGCTGAAATCTTCCGCTGTCGTCCATCGTGACCGCGCCTTTGGCGATGAGCCGCTTGAGCATCATGAAGATCGTCGCCCGGCTCCAGCCGGTCTCGGTGTCCAGCGCTGTGACCAGCTCCGCAAGCGTGCGCGGCTGGCGCTGCCAGAGTGTTTTCATCAGCTTCCATTCCCCGTCGGACAGTCTGAGATGTTCCATGCGTTTCGCTCCTTCCCGTGTGTTAACATATGTTATATTTCGAGGATAGCACAGGTGTTAACGTTTGTCAACAGAAAATGTGGCGTCACCCACGCGCGCTTTCTCCCTCTCCACTCAGCTGTTTTCGGCGATGAAGAGGGCGGCGCGGCTGTCCATGACGCGGGCGGCCTCCTGCGCGGTCTTTCGGCCCTGAAAGAAGGCGTCCGCCTCGTCGAGGATGATGGTCAGGATCTCCTGATTGCTGCAGGCGCGGCAGTCCACATGCTCCAGTACGTGCATGAGGTCCGCCGCGACGGCTTCGTCAAACAGGAAGGTCTGCGTCCCGGCCTCGCCGACGTCGACGCGGCCTTCTTCGCGGATGGCAGTCTGCTGATAGGTCTTCTGCGCGTCGATCTCCTGCTGCAGCTGTGCCTGCAGGACGGCCGTGCTGACCGGGAAGGCGTCCGCGATGGTCTTTTGGAAGCTCTCTGCGAGCATGGCCCGCAGGGCCTGCGCCGCGGCCTCCTGCGCAGAAGAGGCTGCGCAGACGCCGAGCTGCAGCACGGGCTGGTAGGTCACGCCGCCGTCCGCGCTGAGGGAAAGCACGCGGAACGCGTCGCCGGTCTGCTCGTACCAGCTGTTCTGCATCTGACGGTACACGGAGACGGAACGCATGGGCTGCTGCATGATGCTGTCCGGGCCCAGCTCCGACGGCTGGATGCGGGCGCAGGCGGTCAGAAGGTCCAGAAATGCTTCGCTTTCAAACGAGGCTGTGCCGGTATCGTAGTCCAGAAAGCGCTCCGCGGCGTGGCGGCAATAGACGCCGAGCAGATCCCTGCCGCCCCAGACGAAGCGGACATCCGGGACCGCGCCGCGCAGCACATCCTCGACCGAGGTCTGCAGCGACGCGCCGAGCCTGAACGCAGGGCCGAACAGCGGGTCGAGCGTGAACGCGCCGACGATGGAATAGCGCTTCCCATCCACCTCGCAGGGCTGCTGCACGCCAGACAGCACCCCTTCATCCGGCATCCCGTCCAGCGGCAGCAGGATGCCGTTCTTTGCGTACCCGGCGTACTGCGCGCCGCTCAGGTCGCTGCAGTCGAGCAGGTCGGGGACGTTCCCGGCCATGAGCTCGGTCGTGCGGCGCGTGACGGCGTCCGCGTAGCTTTCGGCGCCGTCGGCGTAGTTGACGATCTCGATGCGGACGGGTGCGCCGGAGGCATTATAGCTCTGGATCAGGCCGCGCAGCAGCTCCTTGTCCGCTTCAAAGTCGATGAGGCCGAGGGTCAGGGTCTGCTCCGCCGACTCCGGCTGTGCCGGGCTGGCCGCTGCCTGCGGCTCCGGCAGTTTGATCTCCGGCTGGGGCTGCTTCTGACAGGCGGTAAGCAGAAAGGCGGACAGGATCATCAGTAGGCACAGCATTGCTTTTTTCATCATGTTCTCTCCTTTTCCGGCGTGTTTTGTACTTCCACTATATCACAAATTTCCGGCAAAATTTCTTAATTATTCCTAAGATTGCTTCACTGGATCCGGTAGCCAGAGAGGACGAGGGTCAGGATCAGCGACCAGAATTCTTCTCCGGCGGCACAGAAATAGCGGGCGGCGGGGATCGCGTGAAAGGATACGACCCGGTTCGTCTCGTCCAGCCAGGCTTCGTAGGTGCGGTCTTCGTTCATGGTTCAGCGGCCTCCAGAAAATCGAATATTGTCGTAGTATATACTACGACAATAATGATTAAAATGCAACGATTTTTCAAAGTATAATAAACGAAAAATCGTAGGTGGTGATCGCGTGACAGACATTCTCGGCCTGATCCAGAAAAACCGCGAGGCCAGGGGCTGGACGGAATATCAGCTCGCGGAGCGCTCCGGCCTGCCGCAGTCGACCATTTCCTCCTGGTACAAGAAGGGCATGACGCCGTCGTTTTCCTCGCTGGAAAAGATCTGCGAGGCCTTCGGGCTGACGCTCTCGCAGTTTTTTGCCGACGCCGAGGACCGGCTCGCGCTGACGCCCGCGCAGCGGGCGCTGCTGGACAAATGGAGCCGCCTGACCCCCGGCCAGCAGAGCTCTTTGCTGGCACTGATGGACGCGATGCTGGAAAAATAACAGCTCAGCGCCGGGCAGCGATCGCTGCCCGGCGCTCGTTTGTATGCTTTTGGCCCCCTGAAAGAACAAGCACCCCGGCACTGCTGTGCCGGGGTGCTTTGATCGATCAATACATTTTTGCGCCTGCGGGGATGTGGGGGTCGAGCATGAGGAGGTGGAGCTTTTCTGCGCCTTCCTCGTGGTGGACGGCGGAGATCAGCATGCCGCAGGAGTCGATGCCCATCATGGGTCTGGGCGGCAGATTCACGATGGCAACGCACGTTTTTCCGACCAATTCTTCCGGCTCGTAGTAATCGTGAATGCCGGAAAGGATGACTCTATCCGTGCCGGAACCGTCGTCCAGCGTGAATTTCAGGAGTTTTTTGGACTTCTTGACCGCTTCGCAGGACTTGACCTTCACGGCGCGGAAGTCGGACTTGGAGAACGTCTCGAAGTCCACGAAGTCCTTGAACAGCGGCTCGATCTCGACCTTGGAGAAGTCGACGACTTCTTCCTTCTTGGCTTCTGCCGGAGCTGCATCAACCTTTGTATTTTCTTTCTTCGGAAGATCCAGAGGCTTCATCGTCGGGATTAAAACGGAGCTATCTTATACCGTTAAAATGTTCTGCATATTGTGCAATATTGCGCCGTTTTGGAAACTTTCAAATCGCGTTTGCAGCGTATGATTTCGTATAAATGCAGGCGTTTCAACGGTTTTGTGTCAAAAGTGTGTCAACTGCCTGCCGCAGCTTCAAATTTACTGCTGCAAATCTCCGAACTTCTCTGGGAGTAATCGGATATCCGCGCATGTCAAATTCAAATTGAATCCACCTAATAATCATTCAAATCCACACTCAGGAGGTATCTATGAGCAAAGCAAATGACCTGACTGGGCGAACCTTTGGCTTGCTGAAAGTGCTAAGGCGCGTAGAGGATGTGAAACCCGGTCGCCCGATGTGGCTGTGCGAATGCCGCTGCGGGAAAAGTATCGTGAAATCCTCCACCAGTCTTACGAAGCAGAACGGTGTCAAGTCCTGCGGTTGTCTGCGGCATCAAAAATCACCCGAACTGATTGATCTGACTGATATGACCTTTGGAGATCTTCGGGTTCTTTATCAGGATTGTTCTGCACAAAGCGGCAAAGCTCGTTGGGTATGCCAATGCGGCTGCGGGAACGTTGTTTCTGTTCTCTCCGAAAGTCTGCGCCGCTCCAAAACGACATCCTGCGGCTGCAAATGCCAAGTCTTGAAATACGATCTGACTGGTCGAGAATTTGGCTATCTCAAAGTGATTGACCGCGCGTCCAAGGGCAATCGAAAATCAAACGAAGTATACTGGCGATGCCTTTGCCGAAACTGCGGCAGGATCGTCCATATCAGCAGCTATCAGCTGCGCCATTCCAACCCATACGGACACTGTAACTGTACACGCTTTCACGTTGCTGCGGAAAGCGCCACGACAAGAAAGGATGAACACCATGACTGAATACAAACTTGAAATCAAGCAAATCGTAGATTACCCCAAATGCCGCATCTACCGGCAATTCATACAGAGTCTGATCGCAGACCGGAGCATCCGTACAAACGGGTGCTCCGGTCTTTTTCATTATGCGGTGCTTTGCTGCTACGCAAACTTCCGGACGTCCTACCAACGGTACGACGGCATCAGTTACATCGTGCATCCCGGTCAGTGGATCTGCCCGCTGCGGGAACTGCGGACGTGGTTCCGTGCGCGCACAAACCATCAGCTTTTGCGGCAGCTTGATTCTCTCCAGCGGCATCACTTCATCGAATACGACCTGATCGGCCGCGGACAGCTTGTGCAGTATCGCATCCTTGACTGGCCGCGCTATAACACCGTGCTGGATTATAGCTGCCCGTGCCAGAAGGATTCCGGCTTTTTCTTTCTGCCCATGAGCGCGGCGTCCCGGCTGCTCAGTCTTGGAAAATGCTCCGAGATGGATGCGCTGCTCGATCTCTGGCTGAACGCGATCTACAATGACCATCAAGTTGCTGGTTCTGAGGCGGGGCCTGTGGTTTATCTGCGGAACGGCACCGGCAGCCCGCTCGTTTCCTATGCAGAGCTTGGCAAGCGCTGGGGCGTGTCTAAGGCGACCGCTGGACGCATCCTCGGCAAATTCGCGCGGCTGGAATACATCAAGACCTTCTCGTTTCCCGGCCGCAGCGGAACAGCGATCTATTTGCAGAACTATCTGTCCACCATGTTTCAGATTTCCGATGTCATGGTAGACAAAGAAGAAGTTGCGATGGCGCTGAACCTCTGCATCCGCGTACAGGATTGCGCACAGGATATGGCGCAGCCGGACTGCGCATCAGATTGCTCAATCAGCGTTTCAAAATCGCACACAGAGATTCTGATTGCCGAAGTCCTGAAGCTCTTGAAAACACAGGGCGTTTGCTGCACGACCTGCCCCCGGTTCCAGTATAGGTTATATCCCTTATCCGATTGCGTCGGAGTCTTATGGGAACACGAAGCGGAGGATCTTCGGCTGGGGCTGATGCTCTCCTGCGGCAGCACGCAAACGCGGTATTTTGAACTTACGATCCGGCAGAAAGGAGCGAACGACAATGGCGAAGAATAAGCTGCCCGCGGCAGACGTGACCGAAGACCCGCATTATCACGATACATGGACACTGCTGCGGAAGTACCGTGACGTGGTATGGAGTCTGGAGGTTTCCGTGCGGCAGGTTCGGAACCGGTTCCGGATCGACTACGGCAAAACGATCGAGGATTTTCTGGAATCCGTCTATCTGGCCGGCGCGGATCTCTCCGGCACAGAGCTGGAGCATCAGGCGAAGTGCATCGAGCAGAGCCATAAAATGCTCTGCCTTGTAGACAGCGCTGTGGATCTCATGCGCGCCAAACACAAAAACGGCGAAGAATTTTACTGGCTGCTCTACTACTCCTACCTTTCCCCACAGGAGCTTCAGAACGTCGAGGAGATCATCGACCAGCTCCGCCCACACATCCGCGACATCAGCCCCCGGACGTATTACCGGAAGCGCAAAGAAGCCGTTGAGGTGCTCAGTTCGGTGTTGTGGGGATATACGGCGCAGGATAGCGCGGGGATTGCGAGGGAGTTTTTGCAGTAAATTGAATTTTGCGGGCAAAGCGCTCTTGAAAGTGCCTTGCCCGCAAATTATTATGCTTCTAATCTTACGTTGCGTGCTCACTAACAGCCAATATGAAATCCGCCATTGTCATTGCAGAATTCACAAATAAACGCGCGTGATAATCGTTGATGTTAATTCTTTTCCCTCCAACACCATGCGCATCGCTTCCTTTATTTCGCATTTCTGCTATCGCTGAAAGAATTTTTTCAAGTCCAGAAAGTAACCCATTGATCCGTTTATCCAACTCTGCGCTTTGGTGCATATGATACAGCAGCTTTACCTGATTATAAAGTTTGCCAATATCCCCGCTCTCGGTTGGCTTCTCTCCTTTCTTTTCAATAACAAAGCAAAACACTTCTTCAAGTAGCGTCCGTGATTTGGTAATGGCACTATCATAATTTCCATCCGTTATATCTTTCATAGCGCGTCCTGATATATCTGCAATATAGTCCCGATCGACCATTTTAATAGTCGGTGTTGCAAGAATAGCACTTGTCCCTCTCTTGCGAATCATAAACACAGCGCCTGTCTTTATAAGCTCATTGCCGCCGAAGCATAGTTCGCCATTGATCTGATCGATGATTGTAGTTACGATTTGCTTATAAGCAGATTCGATCTCCTTGGCCGTTCTATCTTTTAGCTTGTCCTCAAATTGTTGCTTTGAAAACAGGAACGCAAGCAAATCTGATCCCCGATTGTTCCGGATACAATGAGCCAGTAGATCATCGAGATATTCCCAGCGACTTTTTGCACCGCCATTGCGGTCATATGTAGCAGGCAAGCCCCAATTGTTTGAAATAGTGCAAAGCATAGGGCCGCTAAGGTATGGCATAGATATCTTTATACCGCTATCAACACCATTTATTATAAGCGGGCCAAAATCTTTGTCTCCATCCAGAATTGCTATAATGCTCTTGCTGCGCAGCAATTCAAATTTCGACTTTTCTTGTTTCAAACTTTTCCCCTCCCATCTAGCTTTATATACGCGATACATCCGCAAATCGTCGATCTTAGAAATTTTCACAGAATCTACAAATAGGGTACTTTCTGAACTCCTCCTGCTCGTTCGGTTTTAGGCGTTCAAAATGGATTCGCGCTGCCGTCTGCTGATTCAGCAATAGATATGCGCCAACCTTTATTTGCTCCAGTACATCTCGATCCTCAGTAATTTGGACAAGTTCTGTTTCCTCCTCAGCGGTCAAATCTCTTCTACGCTTTTTTATCTGTAAATCGTTGAGCAGTCGAATATCGTATTGAAGCTCCTGCTCCGAAGCCGTCATAATCCAAGCTGAAAATTCTTCTGCTGTATTAAGAAATTCAGGATTGCCACTTCTGTCATACGCTCCTAACAGTTCAAGCAAAACGAAGTTTGCTCTTGCAATAGTTTCGTCATGTCGTGTCAGCTTTTGAAAAGACGGCAATATTGCATCGAGGTACAGATTATCTGTGTGCAACAGGGTCTCTGCATCCAAATTTGCATACTGCGATATTGGTACTCTCTCCCCATTTCGATTCAGGCATTCCACCTCAACCTCATTCCGAAAAAAATCAAATAGTGCATATGTTCTTGGCTTCTCACTGGCAATCTTATAATAGAGCATAAACCGTAAGTTTTCGATGCTGGCAAAAAACACAGCCGGTAAATTCTCTGGTATTTCGGTAATTGTTTCCTTGTCAACCAAAGCTTTTATTAACAAATTAGCTTTATACCAATCAGCATCAGACATTTTCGAAATGCTGACATCCTTTTTACACCCTAGTCCATCCAACAGTGAAACAAACTTTTTCGCATACAGAAGCCGCTGCTTCTCATCTTCTATAGCAAAGTTAGATAAATTTGCTCCTTTATTATCGAAAGGAAACGGCGTTCCGTTGTACGAAAAGCAGCCTTCCGAAATATATGACAACATAAAATCAAGATCGACCACAAGATTTCTTAAGCTATCTGAATTTTTATATTCAACTCTGATTGTCCGTTCTTCCTTATCAGCAATTAACAAGAAGCTTTGTCCAAACGTCGTTTTTACAAATCTCCCATCCTGTTGGATTTTGATTTTATCATAAAAAAGTTTTTCACCTACTGTAATACATGCAGTTTGAATTTCAGTCGCTACAATATTCTTTGGGATAAACTCAAGTGGTTGGGATATTGCGCTATTTTTCAGTTTAACGTACACATATACGTCGTTTGAAAAAAGAAACCGTTCGGGGTCTGTTTTCCCAGTTGTTGCTATTGGGATTTCAAATCTTTCAATTGCTCCAGTTTTGCATAGTTCATCCAGCGTCGGCAATGGTGCAGTTTTAAAACTCGTCTGTTTTTTGCACTGTTCAATACAATTAAGTACTATGGACGTCCGTTCATCTTCATCCTGCGGAAAACATTTGAGATGGATATTTTTCGTTTTTTCTCCTTTTTTCTTTTTGAGAATCATCCGTATCTTTATCGGTGTTAAATCTGTGTAATATATTTGTCTTCTCGCTTCTGTACTCCCTATATATACGACAAAAAACAATACACCACCATCATTTAAATAGTTGTGCAAATCAATAATGCTAACCGGAAAAGAAATCTTACTCTTTGAAAGGTCACCTTTTTCTGTTCCTTTCACCTGCACTGGGATTCTTCCCAAAAATGCTTCTTTCCTTTTGCTACTATTCTTGTATGCATAGACATGTCCATCCCAAGATGGTTCCTTGTCATTGTCTGGAATGAATTGGTCAAGTAACGCGCATTGTACAATGCTATCTCGCACAGCATTAACAGACAGTGTTTCTATTGCCTTTTTATCCATCTTTTCATACCTCTGTATACGCGATAATTCTATATTCCCAATGCTGTCGGTTTGTGTTTACATAACTCATTGATTCTTTCTGTATTTTTTCCACTCGCAAAATCGCGACCGAATCCAGCTATTGTATTTGAAGGCATCCCGCACCTCTCGCTTTTTTATATATTTTACCACAATCATCTGCCTGTGTGCAACGCTCGATATGTTTATTGAGACTGTGCCTCTGCGTCTTCTATAAAGAAACAGCATCACCCACATAGAGACGTGGGTGATGCTGCTTTTCATAAATGTTTTTTTGCCCGGTGCTGCGCTGTTTCGTAAACCTCATCATCGGCTCTTGCACCGATGACGACGACCAGCATTTCTGTTTCTGTCCGGATCAGCTTATACACGACACGGATACCGGCATCCCGGAGCTTGATTTTCAGGAACCCAGCCAAATCATTACCTTGTTTATTCCCCAACGGCTTTCCATAGCCGCCTTCTGTGACGGAAAGCGGGTTTTGAAGAACTTTGTTGATAGCCTTAACGACCATCAAGCGTTGATTTCCAGCAAGATTCTTCAGATCTTTTGCGGCTTCCGGTAGGTAAACCAGTTTCCAATTCATTCGATGTCTACCTCACCAACCGCATCTAAAGCATCCTGCGTAATACCAAGTTCTTCATAAAGATGTTCTGCCGGGACAAACGCAGTAGGGTCTGCCTTTGCCATGCGTTCAGATGCCATCGTCAGAAGTCTTGCATCGTTCACCTCATCGATCAGGCTCATATATTCTTCGGGAGACAGAAGAACACATTCTGCAGTGTTGTTCTTCATAACGACTTTCGCGCCGCTCTGCTTGACTTCATCGAATATCTTCCCGGCAAGTCCTCGGTTGAACAGAGAAATAGGAACCGTGTTCCGGATTGCACTTGCAATATTGACCATGTTATTCACCTCCGCATCTCCACTGTAACATCAATAAGAAAATTTGTCAAGAAAGAAACTGCTAAATTTACTGATCTATTTACAGCTTATTCATCGATAATATATGCATCAACATTGCCCTTTGCTCATCGGCAATGCTTATTGGACATCTACTTGATTTTGTGCCCTTACGCATTTCTTGAAAAACTCGATATAGTGCAATATGTGTGGAAAATCTCGAATGATTAAAAAGATTGTCGCGAAGCAATGCAAGTGTCAATTGTAAAGGTTATTTTTTACGAGTTAGCAAATTGAGTAGCATATTGTGTCACCATGCCCGGGTAATTTGTAAAAATGAATATGTTCAACATCTATCGCAGAATAAATTTCTGCGTATTCCTGAAAATGTGGCAACTCTACTTCGAGGTAACACTTCCTGTAATCGTGCTTTCCCACTCCAAATAAACTTTTGAAGTTGATATTTGCAATAATTACCCGGACTTCATGCTGCCACTCATATTTTTTTGTCTTCCAAAACAGTTCTTCTGACGGTACATGGGTGTCATCATAGAATAATTCATCTACATTGTACTTATGGTAGTCTACTTCATTACAAAACAAGTCAACTGCCATACCATTGCTATAATATCGTTCTGTTGTTAAATAGTCGGAATTATTGCGGATTGCTTTCTTGACTTGGCAACGCAGATCTTCAAAAAAGCGACGAGGGTCTGTGATAAAAAGGAACGCAGCCTCATCTTTCGTATATTTCATGCTCGCTCTATACTTTCCCAAATCGAACGAAATTGTCTGTGGTAACGTTGGCACTAAACCATCCGCCTTTTGCGAAAGCAGCTTCTCACCAAATGAGAAAAAACACAGTGCTGGAACCATCAACGTTGGAGTATATCTCAAATAACTCGTCTGGTCATCGCTTCTTCTGAGAATTTCTATATGATTTCCCATAGGAAGGCCATGGGAATCTCGCAAATCCGATAACCGAGGATCATCATTATTCACATGAGCAAAAATACACTCAAGATAATCTCCAGTAGCAGAATTCCCGTTTTGCGCATAATCAACCCAGTTTGCCGCGCAGCTAAACTCAAGTTTTTTCTCTCGATAGCACTTTTCAAGCGTTTCTTTTGATCCAACCCGCATCAACATCCCTGTGCTGAAATTTGCTGTTAGTTTATTAGATTTGTTGTCCACGTTCATTTGCATTCCTCCATTTTGTTTTGTAGTGAACTTCTCACACTTTCTATATCTACTATTATTATATCGTCTGTCCCACATTCCGGCGACTGAATATCTCAAATTCTGCAATTCAGTTTTCGCTTGTTGTAACCTATTTGACCTTACACAGACTTTCTCAGAAAAGAGTTCAAGGACGTTGCATCGATCCATCATCCAAAAGCTACCGGTCTTTTTGATGTTGCAGACAACAAATACAAGAAAGACGCAAAATATCGAGACTACGCAGAAGTCACAGACGACGTCTCAATATAGAATTAGCCGCATGTTTTTTTGAAAACCATGCGGCTATATAAGTTATTCAGTTAAAGTTGGGTAAAAGGACAAGGACCCTGATCACTTCGGTGCAAATTAGTTCTTCCCATTTACTACCTCTAGCCCATGAATATTCTTTGAGTTCAAGTAGAGGTCCCTACCGTTTCCGCATTTATACACATTCCCGTTGTTGTACGTCACAGTATACTCAGTGAGTACTATATCGCATTCTCCGTCATCACGCACATCATAGTATTTAATCGCCCCAGTTATCTGTCCATCGGAAGCGTGACCTCAAACACAGCACCGCTATCCCCGTTGTAGGCGCGGATCGTCCCTCTATGCAGGTGAACGATCTCCTTCGTCAGGGCAAGACCGATGCCGGATTTTCCGCTTTTGCCCATGTAAAAGCGGTCGAAGATGTGGGGAA